>Ga0105356_10006727_pt1 | contig 10689 bp, 8 predicted proteins | sample GOMGulsemesocosm_3_FD_83502 | JGI IMG/M metagenome (GOLD analysis project Ga0105356, IMG submission 83502) | Methane-oxidizing microbial communities from mesocosms in the Gulf of Mexico - GOM9D Gulf of Mexico | ecosystem: Environmental > Aquatic > Marine > Cold seeps | place: Gulf of Mexico...
AATTTGGCGAGTATAACCTAAATCAAATTAAGGAGGGTCTCGGAGTTTATGCTGAGCATAGCCGAAGTGCCCGCACAAAAGTAGAAATCAAAGCTTCAGTTAACACTGGAGCTTTTTTTATGGATAATTTTATGGGTTATTTTGAAAAGGAGATGTGAGGGTTATGTTGAGTATTTCGACGAGCATAACATAAATCAAATCAAGGAGAGTCTCGGAGTTTATGCTGAGCAAAGCCGAAGTACTCGCACAAAAGTAGAAATCAAAGCTTCAGTTAACACTGGAGCTTTTTTTTACGGATAATTTTATGGGTTGTTTTGAGTGTTTCGACAGGCTTAAAGTAAAAGAAAAAGCTTCTCTATTAAGAGAAGCTTTTTTGTAGGAGATTCATAATTTTCAAGGAAAGATAGTCAGAAATAATACTAACACTATTTTAAATGCTACATTTAAAAACTCTGGAGGTTTAAATGAAAAGAAGCTGGCAGCCTTCTTGATCTGCTCTATTATAGAAATCGCCAATGGTTAAAACACCATCTAAATCATCGATAAGATCTTCTTCTTTTAGGTGGAACATATCGACGGCAAGTTTACACGCCCAAAGTTTGCATCCTGAGTCTGATAAAATTTCTAAGAATTCGTCCACAGGAGGCATGTCTAGTTTTTCCATCTCTTTTTTCATCATTTTAGTGGCCAATGCTTCCATGCCTGGTAAACCACCTATCATTGTTGGTATGTGCATAGCAGGATTACCTACCGTAGCAACACGTAAACGTTCCAGTTTTTTCTTTTGGATGGCTTCTAGACCAAAGAATGTAAAAAACACTTCGGATTCAATACCTTCCATTCTTGCTCCATTGGCCATAATAAATGCAGCGTAAACATTCTCGATAGTAGCTTTTGATAAGATGAAAAGCATTTTTTTGACTTTTGTGCTCATAATGTTAATTTTTACAAGTTATTAAATACAGCTTTTTGGTTTGGGAATCCCAGCTATCATGGTTGCTTTCTTTAATGGGCCTCCAGGAAATAAATTATAGAATTCCTTAATATTTATAACACCACTTTTTTTGATACCCCTTATAGATAGTGGTTCTTCATTGTTGTGTTTCTCATGGATATAGTCAATGACTTCCCAGTTTTTACTAGTCATGTCTATGCCTTGTTCTTTGGCAATTTCTTGGCCAATTTCTTTATTCCATTGCGTGAAGTCGGTTAAATATCCTTCTTCGTTAACGTCAATTTCTGTTTGTGATATTATTTTTTTCATGATGTTTATATTTAAATTATTATTGTTTTACGTCTTCAAAATGTTTTCCTTTTTCAGTCATTGTTGCAGATACAAATGGTATGTGGATTCCTTTAATTAACATATTCCAATAGATCCATCTAAAGGCCATTTTACCCATATGATTCATTCTGCTTTCTTTTAGCAAGCTCAAAGGACCTACACCTGGAAATGGGAATGTGCCTTCTACAGGTTCGTGGGTATAATTAAAGTCAATCAACAGCGCTTTACCATTACCTGTTTCAATAAAGCAGTTTGCATGACCATCAAATTCTTCTTTCAGTTCTTTGCCTTCTATGTAACGAAGTATGTTTTCTGTTAAAATTTCGGCTTCAAAATGTGCTACAGAACCAGCTTTAGATGCTGGTAAATTTGTAGCATCACCAATAGCAAAAACATTTTCATATCCTATTGTTTGTAAAGTTGTTTTATTGGTAGGGATATAGTTTAAATCATCTCCCATCCCAGAACGTTCTATAAGATCATCTCCCATGTTTGTTGGGACAGTAACTAATAGGTCGTAATTAACTTCTACGCTGGCATAATCAATAATCTTATTATTTTCATAGTCTACACGCTCAATATTAAAATCGGTGACCTCTTTTATATTTTTCTCTTCTAATAAATAATGTAGTGCTTTGGTTGCTTTGGGTTTGGTAAATGCGCCATCTAGCGGAGTGACAAAAGTAATATCAACCTTATCTCTAATTCCTTTTTGTTTGAAATAAGAATCAGCTAAAAACGCAAATTCTAAAGGAGCTACTGGGCATTTAATAGGCATTTCTGTAATATGGATTACCATTTTTCCGCCTTCCCATTCACGAAGTTTATCACGTAATGCTTTTGAGCCTTCGTAGGTGTAAAAATCGAAGATACTTTTATGCCATTCTGAGCTATTCATTCCTTCGGTTTCTTCAGGAGCAATTTTGGTGCCAGTAGCAACAATCAATATGTCGTAATCTATAACACTTCCTTTTTCAAGTATTACTTTGTTTTTTTCAGGATTAATGAGTTCAATTTTTTCTTGAATATAGTTTACATGCTTCGGAATAAATTTTTTGCCATTTTTCTTTACTTGTTTAGTTGTGTAAATGTCAAAAGGAAGAAATAGAAAACCTGGTTGGTAATAATGCGTCTTATACTGGTCGATAATGGTAATATTCCATTCGTTCTTTGGAAGTTTTGATGTCAAATGATTTGCCATCATTGTACCTGAAGTACCAGCTCCTAAAATAATTATGTTTTTCATGGCTCTACTTGTTTGAAGTAAAATTACTGTGACACATCATATTATAACATGACAAAAATCATGTTAATCCCTTGTGTAACAAAGGTTACGTAAGATTTTTAGATAATAAAAACCATGGGTGATTGGAGACTCTGAAGCTAACTTAGCGGAAAATTATTACTCTTTTACAATTGACACAGAATCAGAAATTATTTTTTAAAAGACTGCTTTTGTCAATTGTTTTAAAATCCTAAATCATGAAACATATTAGTTTTCAATTTTGTTTATGCTTTTTTCAACTGTTGTTTTGTCACAAACAGGTCATATTATGCAAGGTGTGGGTGCTGTTAATATGTCTATGGGGGGCTTCCACTGCTCAACCACTGGATATTTCTGGAACAATACAATGGAATCCAGCTGGAATTTCAGCCTTTAACACCAACACTATTAAGTTTGATGTTGGTTTGTTCTTTTCTACACCAAAATTATCCGACGTTAAAGTTAATGCCGAGCCCCACAGCTAATTCAACTCAGGCTGGGTACCAATCAACAGATAAGGGGTCTGCTACAGGTATGGAGCTAATGACTGTCTTGTTTTTGGAGTTTAACAAGTTTAACTCGCTGAGTTCAAAATTATACCTTTAACTTCCTCAATATAGGATCTGCCAATAACATATCTCAAGCCTCCAATTTCAACACTATTTCCTTCAACAGTATCAATTTTGTCAATGGCTATTGTGTACGATCTATGAATACGTATAAAATCTCTAGGAGGTAATTGATTAGTAAAATCAGACAGGGTGCTATGGATGATATATTTGCCAGTTGTAGTATTGATTTTTAAGTAATCTTTCAAGCATTCAATAACTAATATTTCATCTAAAAAAACCTTTTTCATCTTTTTCTTATCAATTTTGATGAAGATATAAGGGCGTTTTTTACTTTGCTCTTGAGGTGCTTTATTATTGTTAGCTAGTCTTTTATGTGCTTTGTTTATAGCCTTCATAAACCTAGGGAATTCTATTGGCTTAACTAAATAATCTAAGGCATCTAATTCATAAGTCTCAATAGCATATTCTTGATAAGCACTAGTAATGATAATTAAAGGTGGGTTTTCCAGACTTTTTATAAAATTGAGTCCATCCAATACAGGCATGTTGATATCTAAAAAGATAACATCAACCGTTTGGGATTTTAAAAAATTTAAGCCATCGATAGCATTACTAAAGGTATCGACTATTTCAATACCTTCAATTTGTTGCAAGTAATTTTTAATCACATTAATAGCTAATGGTTCATCATCAATAATCAGGCATCTGGTCTTCATTATACTTTAATTTTGAGTGTTACAACATACAAATTGTTCGATTCGTCAAACGTTAATTGATAATCATTTTTATCATACCTTAACGCAAGTCGTTTTTTAACATTTTCAATGCCTATACCGCTCGAATAATCAAAAGATCGCTCCTGATTAGCGATAGCTGGCATAGGGTTAGAAACGGTAAAATAAAGAAAATCTTGCTTAATAGTAAAATCTATATCTATTTTGATCTTTCCAATGTTTTTATTTACCCCATGTTTAAATGCATTCTCAATAAATGATAACAATAAAATAGGAGCAATCTTTTTATCTTGAATATTTCCTGAAATGGTCAGGTTGACTTCCAGTAAATCATCATGTCGTACTTTTTCCAGATCTAGATAGTTTTGGATACAAAGTATTTCTTTTTCTAAAGTTTGATATTTATGTTTCGTTTCATAAAGAAGATAACGCATTAACTCTGAGAGTTTTTGAATAATTTGTGAGGTTTTATTTGAGTTAACAAGTGCTAGGGAATAAATATTATTAAGGGTATTAAAAAAGAAGTGTGGAGAAATTTGAGTCTTTAAAAAAAGTAACTCTGTTTCTAATTGTGTTTTTTCAAGATCGGCAACTCTTTTGTGCTCCGCTAAGAAATCAAAGGTTATTTTTATTGCAGTAACAAAAGTAATAACGTAAAGTTCACCAATAAACATGTCAATCGTGTAGTTGAGTGTGATGCTATTTATAACCTCAGGACCTTCTGGCCAAACATCGTGAGTTACTAAAAAATAGGTGAGGTTAAATTTTGCAACAACCATAAATAGTATGGCAGAAGTTATTAAAACTATAAAATGAAGATATTTTTTTTTATAAACGAAAAGAGGCATGAGAATATAAATATTCAAATAGACCAAAATCATATGAATGGGAAATCCGATTAATGTTGTTTTTAATGCATAACCATAGTTTTCAAGATTTCCGCCCCACCTAATTACTGTAATAGCAAAAAATACAAGCCAAAATATAATATGATGATTTATTGAGATGCGATAATGGTTATTTGAATTGAAATTCATTTTTATGTGAGAGGGTTGATTATTTTATTTAGTGTTTAGCGGAGTTATGATGTTGTCCGTCTATTTTTTTTTTATTACTTGCTAAAAATATGAATTTTTATATTGTTAAATAGGATAACATAAATTATGAAAAACATTTCGGTATTTTTTTGCTGTATAATTTTTGTGTTTAGTTGCAAGAAAAATATAGAAAACACAAGTGATAAAGAACAAGGTTTAACTAAATATGTAGACCCTTTTATTGGAACTGGGGGACATGGACATACTTACCCAGGTGCTACAGTCCCTTTTGGGATGTTGCAAGTAAGTCCTATTAATGGGATTAGTAAATGGGATTGGTGTTCAGGTTATCATTATTCTGATTCTATCGCTGTTGGTTTTAGTCATTTAAGCTTAAGTGGAACGGGAATTGGCGATTTGGCCGATATATTATTTATGCCAATAAATAAGGAGGTTGATCTTTCTGTAACGTCTAATTCTCGTGATGACCTTCCTTATAAATCTTCATATAGCCATGAAAATGAAGCGGCAAGCCCAGGATATTATCAAGTGTTTTTGGAAGACCATAATGTAAATGTCGAACTGACAACATCTCAACGAACAGCATATCATAAATACACATTTAAAGACAACGATGATCAGTCGGTAGTTGTCGATCTCGGATTTGCTATCAACTGGGACAAGGCATTAGAAACATCTTTAAAAATTGAAGATGAATATACTATTAGTGGTTATAGATTTAGTACGGGATGGGCTAAAAATCAAAAAGTATTTTTTGTAGCGAAATTTTCAAAACCAATAAATAGACATAATGTAATTGCCGATGGTTTAAAAGTTGAAGGTGCTGCAAGTAAAGGCAATACGTTGTCGGCTCAGTTATTTTTTAATACTGAAGATAATGCTTCATTATATGCCAAGGTTGCGTTGTCATCAGTAAGTGTTGATAATGCGAAAGAGAATTTAGATAGAGGCGATTTCAATTTTGAAACAATTAAAGCTAATGCTGAAAACACATGGAATTCTGCTTTAACAAAAATAGAAGTAGAGACTCCTGTTGATTCGCTTAAAACAATATTTTATACTGCGATGTATCATGCTCAATTAGCCCCTGTAACCTACAGTGATAAAAACGGGGAATTTAGAAAAGAGAACGATAGTATTGCTATGGCAACTAACTATACAGCATACTCAACACTGTCACTTTGGGACACCTTTAGAGCCGAACATCCATTGCTAACATTAGTTGCTCCAGATAAAGTTTCAGATGTCGTTAATTCCATGTTGGCCTATTATGAAACTAAAAATATATTACCTGTTTGGACATTATATGCCAATGAAACAAATACCATGACAGGCTATCATTCTATCCCAGTAATTGTTGAAGCTTATAAAAAAGGAATTCGTGGTTTTGATGCTGAAAAAGCTTATCAAGCAATGAAAACAACAATGATGCAAGACGAACGAGGGTTGAATCATTATAAGGAGTATGGCTATATTCCATATAGTTTGTTAGATGAATCTGTAACAATTACTCTGGAATATGCCTATGATGATTGGTGTGTAGCACAGATGGCACAAGCATTGGGAAAAGATGAAGATTATAAATTTTTCTTAAATCGTTCTAAAGCCTACCAACATTTATTCGATAATGAAACGGGCTTTATGCGTGGTAAATCTGTCGATGGTAAATCTTGGAATGAACCTTTTGATGCAAAACATTCTAATCATAGAGAACAAACAGATTATACGGAAGGAAATGCGTGGCAACACAGTTGGTTTGTGCCTCATAATGTTGAGGATTTTATAACATTACATGGAGATAATAAAACATTTACAAAGCGATTAGAACAACTTTTTACCGAGAGCTCAGAAATTACTGGTGATAATGTTTCTGTGGATATTTCTGGTCTTATTGGGCAATATGCACATGGAAATGAACCAAGTCATCATATTGCTTATATGTTCAATCATGCTAATGAGCCATGGCGTACACAATATTGGGCACGTCATATATTGGATACCCAATACAACACAACTCCAGTTGGCTTGAGTGGTAATGAAGATTGCGGACAAATGTCGGCGTGGTATGCCTTGAGTTCTATAGGAATATATCCTATGAACCCAGCTTCAGGAGTATACGAAATTGGAAGTCCGATTTTCGAGAAAGCGTCTATATCTATTTCAGAAGGAAAATCTTTTATTATTGAAGCAGAACATGTTTCAGAGAAGAACATCTATATTCAATCAGCAACACTTAATGGAGAAGAGTTTAATCAAACGTCTATTTCTCATCAGCAAATATTAGAAGGTGGAACGTTGCATTTCGTTATGGGAGCAGAACCTAACAAAACATGGGGTACAACTAAAAGCACGCAAGAATAATGAATGGGATTGATGTTTCAATAATTGTACTCTATATTGTTTTAACTCTAGGGGTTGGTATTTGGATTTCTAAACGAGCGTCAAAAGGCTTAGAATCTTATTTTCTTGGAGGAAAAAGTATTAAATGGTATTATTTAGGTTTAAGTAATGGCTCGGGAATGTTCGATATTTCTGGTACAGCATGGATGGTAGGGATACTTTTCCTTTATGGTGTGAAAAGTTTTATGTTCATGTGGATGTGGCCCGTCTGGAATCAGATTTTTATAATGATGTTTTTAGCAGTATGGATTCGGAGGTCAAATATCATGACAGGTTCCGAATGGATTACTACTAGATTTGGAGATGATAAGGCAGGTAGAGCGTCACATTTGGTGGTGGCAATTTTTGCAATCATTTCGGCAGTCGGATTTATAGCCTATTTTTTTGAAGGTGTTGGTAAGTTTTTAACCATTATTCTACCTTGGGATTTATCCATTGAAATGGGTGAGGCACTATGGCTAACCTCTGAACATGCCTATGCTTTAATTATCATTGTGCTCACAACAATTTATACCATAAAAGGAGGGATGTATTCTGTGGTTGCTACAGAAGTATTACAATATGGTATTATGGTTCTAGCAGGGATTTTGGTGGCTATTTATGCCTTTACTTCAATTACCGATATACAATTGGAGGCCGTGATTTCTACAGAATGGAAAAATGTATTCTTTGGTTGGGAACTAGATACTCATTGGAGTGAAAAGTATACTGCTTTTAATAATCTTGTAGATACTGAGGGCTATAAAATGTTTGGCGCACTTATCGGAATGAGTTTATTTAAAGGCTTTTTTGCGAGTATTGCTGGACCTGTTCCTAGTTACGATTTACAACGTGTATTGTCTACACGTTCAGTAAAAGAAGCAGCTTACATGTCTGGATTCACAAACTTAGTATTATTTATTCCAAGGTATCTGTTAATCACAGGAATTGTAGTAATAGCATTGGTGTTTTTAGCGCCAGAAATGAGTACAGATCCAAATTTATCAGGAGGGCATTTAGAATTGCTATTGGCCAAAGTAATTAATTTTCATGTTCCTGTAGGGATCAAGGGATTATTATTAGCCGGTCTTTTGGCTGCATTTATGTCGACCTTTTCAGCCTTTGTTAATTCTGGGCCAGCTTATATTGTAAACGATATTTACAAGAAACATTTTAAACCCAAAGCCTCTCCTAAACATTATATAAAAGTGAGTCATATCGCATCATTTGTTGTGGTTGGCTTAGGTATTTTTATGGGCTTTTTTACAGATTCTATCAATTCTATTACATTATGGATTACCAGTTCGTTATTTGGAGGATATGTTGCGGCTAATTTTTTAAAGTGGATCTGGTGGCGTTTTAATGGATGGGGATATTTCTGGGGAATGTTAGCAGGATTAGTGATCGCTTCATTACAATTTGTTATGAACGGTCATAAAGATAGCTTCGAAGCTGGATCTTGGCTAAATGAATTGAGTCATATCCATGCTATTTATTTATTTCCGATTATTTTTGGCGTGTCTTTGTTAGGATCATTTTTGGGAACATTTCTAACCAAGCCTACAGATATGAAAGTTTTAAAAAGTTTCTATAGTTCTGTAAAACCTTGGGGCCTATGGAAACCAGTACTCAAAGAACTGCAAAAAGAAGATGCTAATATTGAGAAAAATAAAGACTTTTGGTATGATATGATGAATTGTGGAATAGGTATTATTTGGCAATCTAGTATGATTGTATTACCTATTTATTTTTTAATAAGAGATTATCCTAAAACGTTAATCGCATTGTCAATATTTATTATAACATCAGTTGTTTTAAAATTCACTTGGTTAGATAAAGTAAAAAAATATAAAAATTAGAAATGCAAAAGACTTCTATTCCCTGGCAAGATAGACCTGATAATTCTCAGGATGTATTATGGCGCTATAGTGAAAACCCGATTATTGACAGGTATGCTATACCTACATCTAATAGTATTTTTAATTCTGCAGTAGTGCCGTTTAATGATGGTTTTGCAGGTGTATTTAGATGTGACAATAAGGCGGTTCAGATGAATATTTTTGCTGGATTTAGTAAAGATGGGATCAACTGGGAGATTAATCATGAACCTATTGAAATGCAAGCTGGGAACACGCAAATGATAGAATCCGATTATAAATATGACCCTCGTGTTGTATTTATTGAAGACCGCTATTGGATTACCTGGTGTAATGGTTATCACGGGCCAACAATAGGTATTGGATATACGTTCGATTTTAAAGAGTTCTTTCAGTGCGAAAATGCATTCTTACCTTTTAACCGAAATGGTGTTTTGTTTCCAGAAAAAATCAATGGAAAATTTGCCATGTTAAGTCGCCCAAGCGATAATGGACATACACCATTTGGTGATATTTATATTAGTTATAGTCCCGATATGAAATATTGGGGTGAGCATCGCTGCGTGATGAAAACGGCACCCTTTGAAGAAAGTGGATGGCAAAGCACAAAAATTGGAGCAGGACCAATTCCTATTCTAACAGATGAAGGCTGGCTTATGATTTATCATGGTGTTATAAATACCTGTAACGGATTTCGATATGCCATGGGAACAGCGCTTTTAGATAAAAATGAACCCGATAAGGTGATTTATAGAACACAACCTTATTTATTAGGGCCTGCAGAACCTTATGAAATGATTGGTGATGTGCCTAATGTAGTGTTTCCATGTGCTGCATTACATGATATTGATGACGATAAATTAGCTGTATATTATGGAGCTGCAGATACGGTTGTAGCCTTGGCTTTTGGTAAATTAAGCGAAGTCGTTCAGTTTACAAAAGATAATAGTTTATGATAAAATAAATATAAAGTGCTTAAAATGAATAAAATCCTCAATAAGTATTTAATTATTACAGGCTTGTGTTTTTCTTCTTTGGTGTCTTGTGCTCAAGAGAATGAAACAATACCACCTAGACAGCATATCGCTTATAAAACAAGTGAAGCCATTGTTATTGATGGAAACCCAGATGAATTGTCTTGGAAGAAATCAAAATGGAGTGCTAATTTTATTGATATTGAAGGAGTGAAAACGCCCAAGTATCAAACCAATGTAAAAATGATGTGGGACGAAACCTATTTTTACATTTTGGCAAAAATTGAAGAGCCACATGTTTGGGCTGACATTGAACAGCATGATGCTGTAATCTTTCACAATAATGACTTCGAAGTGTTTGTAGATCCGGATGGTGATACACATAATTATTACGAATTAGAAATTAATGCCTTAAATACGGCTTGGGATTTATTCATTACCAAACCATATAGAGAATCAAATGTTGTATTAAATGATTGGCATATTACAGGCCTGAAGTCGGCAGTTAGTGTTGACGGCTCCCTTAATGATGCGTCAAATCAGGAT
>Ga0105356_10006730_pt1 | contig 10687 bp, 8 predicted proteins | sample GOMGulsemesocosm_3_FD_83502 | JGI IMG/M metagenome (GOLD analysis project Ga0105356, IMG submission 83502) | Methane-oxidizing microbial communities from mesocosms in the Gulf of Mexico - GOM9D Gulf of Mexico | ecosystem: Environmental > Aquatic > Marine > Cold seeps | place: Gulf of Mexico...
GACATAAAAAAACCCGCGATTGTTAGCGCGGGTTTTATTTGATTTCTACTTAGTTCTTTATCTTTAAACTTTTTGAAGAAGCAACAAAACCTAGCCGCGCATGATGAGTGCGAGGAGGAGGTTGGTTTTAATATGCTTAATCAATTTGGTCATTTTCAATTTCTATCTAAGATTTTATATTTTAGAATTAATTATCAAAGCTAATAACTATTCAATATTTAACTAGTGTTTATTCAATATACTATTAATAGCGCACTTGGCTTAGTACTGTCAATGAACAAAATGTAATAAGGTAGTTGATAAATATTCATTTTATATGAAGAATTAGAACTTAAGGTCATAGCATCATCTAATAGTAATCTTAAAACAGTAGTTTACCTATGAGATTTATTAATTAACTCGCCCTTATTAAGGCCTAAATAAAGAGAATAATTCTAAATTGAATTGATAAATTTAATGAGAGTATCGTTTTTTTGTTTTCTATAGCAGCGCTTTAAGTTTGTAAATGTTATGAAATTAATTATAGCTACTACACTGCTCAAAGAATGTTGTATTTTATTAGTAATAAAAAAGAACTTGGTTAATTTTAATAGCTGATTAGTTACAAAAGGGTTAGAATTAAGCAATTAATAATTCTAGTTATACATTGTTAGGCGATTCAAATGTTAAATAATAAAACAGTATTGATTACTGGCGGTACAGGCTCTTTTGGTAAGAAATTCATTGAGACAATTTTAGAGCGTTATCCAGATGTAAAAAAAATAATTATTTATTCACGAGATGAATTAAAACAATCAATTATCAAGCAAAAATATCCATCATTCGATTTTCCTCAGTTACGCTTCTTTATTGGTGATGTTCGTGATAAAGACAGAATGACTCAAGCTTGTGAAGGCGTTGATGTTATTATTCATGCTGCAGCAATTAAACAAGTCGATACGGCTGAGTATAACCCTACGGAATGTATTCGTACGAATATTGACGGAGCTGAAAATGTCATTCATGCAGCATTAGCTTGTGGTGTAAAAGATGTTGTCGCGCTTTCTACTGATAAGGCTTGTGCGCCAATCAACTTATATGGCGCGACTAAGCTTGCATCAGATAAATTGTTTGCAGCAGCAAACAATATTCGAGGCTCTAAAGATATTAAATTTAGTGTTGTTCGTTATGGTAATGTAATGGGTTCTCGTGGTTCAGTTATTCCTTTCTTTATTGAAAAGAAAAAAGAAGGTGTTTTGCCTATTACTCATGATGAAATGACTCGCTTTAATATTTCATTACAAGATGGTGTTAACATGGTGATGTACGCTATTGAACACCATATTGGCGGCGAAATATTTGTACCTAAAATACCTTCTTATAAAATTACTGACATTGCTACGGCTATCGCCCCTGAATGCAAAACTCGTATTGTAGGTATTCGCCCAGGTGAAAAGCTCCATGAAGAAATGATCACTGATACTGATTCATTAAATACCATCGATTTAGGTAAGTATTATGCAATATTACCTTCAGTATCCTTTATGCATCAAGAAGAAGACTTTATAAAGCACCATAACGCAGTAAAAGTACCTTTTGGCTTTAAATATAATTCTGGAACCAATACTGAGTGGGAAACTGTTGAGACTTTACGTGACTTAATTGTTGAGCATGTAGACTCAAGCTTTTCTGTAAAAAGCTAAATTACAGGTAGCGCATATGATCCCTTATGGAAAACAAGAAATAACTCAGCAAGATATAGATGCTGTTGTAGAAGTGTTAAATTCAAATTATTTAACACAAGGGCCGCAAGTTCCGCTGTTTGAAGAAGCAATTAAAACAGCTACTAATGCAGACTATGCTTTAGCGGTGAACTCTGCAACATCAGCACTGCATATTGCTTGTTTAGCCTTAGGAGTAACAAAAGGAGATGTGGTGTGGACTACACCTATTACTTTTGTTGCATCGGCAAACTGTGCTTTATATTGCGGGGCGGATGTCGATTTTGTTGATATTGACCCAAAAACTTATAACCTTTGTGCAGCTAAACTCGAAGTAAAACTTCAGCACGCGAAAGCTAATAATTTATCCTTACCTAAGGTAGTTATTCCTGTTCACTTGTGTGGTCAACCTTGTGAAATGGATAAAATTCACCAGCTCTCTCAAGAATACGACTTTGCTATTATTGAAGATGCCTCTCATGCCATTGGTGGTAAATATAAAAGTAAGCCAATTGGAAATTGCGAATATAGTGACATCACCATTTTCAGCTTTCATCCTGTTAAAATAGTAACAACAGCAGAAGGTGGAGTTGCGACGACTAATAATCAGTCTTTAGCTAAAAAAATGGACTTATTCCGTAGTCATGGTGTTACTCGTGATGAAACGTTAATGACTGAAGACGCTAATCAACATGGCAGTTGGTACTATCAACAAGTAGAGTTGGGTTATAACTACCGTATGACAGAAATGCAAGCCGCATTGGGCGTAAGTCAAATGTCACGTTTGCATGATTTTGTTGCTAAACGAAATCAGTTAGCTGAGCGTTATGATACTCTTCTAAGTGACTTACCATTGGTTACACCTTTTCAAATAGCTGCCTCATATTCAGGTCGACATTTATATGTTATTTGTTTAAAGCTAGATCAAATTTCTTTATCGCATAAAGACGTTTTTGAACAGTTACGTGCAGGTGGTATCGGCGTTAATTTACATTATATACCCGTCCATACTCAGCCATATTACCAAGACTTAGGTTTTAAGGTGGGTCAATTCTCTGAAGCTGAACGTTATTATCAGCATGCGATAAGTATTCCTTTATTTCATACGATGACGCAATCACAGCAGGATGAAGTTATTATGGTTTTATCTGAAGTATTAAAGAGTAAATAATGAACATTGCTATTATTCCCGCCCGTGGTGGTAGCAAACGCATACCGCGAAAAAACATTAAACTCTTTCATGGCAAGCCCATGATTGCCTACTCAATTGAAGCAGCAAAAAACTCCGGTTGTTTTGATAAAATCATTGTGTCGACAGACGATCAAGAAATAGCTGAAATTGCCAAGCAATATGGTGCCGAAGTGCCTTTTATAAGGCCGAACGATATTGCAGATGATTATGCAACCACGATGGATGTTATGCAGCATGCTATTACATGGTGCGAACAGCAACAGTGGAATGTCACTCATGTCTGTTGTATTTATGCTACAGCCCCTTTTATATTAGCTAGCGACATCAGTAAAGGGTTTGAAAAGGTATCTAAGGCTAATGTTGAATATGCTTTTAGCGCAACAACGTTTCCTTTCCCTATTCAACGAGCAATCACTGTTAATGAAGATGGTGCGGTTTCTATGCTTGAACCGCAATATGCCAATACTCGCTCTCAAGATTTAATTGAAGCCTATCATGATGCTGGGCAATTTTACTGGGGAAAAGCCTCTGCATTTTTAACTGGTAAGGCTATTTTTTCTACCCACTCTCAAGCGGTAATCTTACCTAGGAAGCGTGTTCAAGATATTGATACACCAGAAGATTGGGAATTAGCAGAAATGCTGTATAGCGTGTTGTAAGTTTGCCTATGAATATAATTATTCGAACTGATGCTTCAATTTATATTGGTACTGGGCATGTAATGCGTTGTCTTGTTTTAGCTACAGGCTTAGTTAAGATAGGGCATCAGGTCACTTTCGCTATGAGACCTCAGCAAGGGGATTTAATTGAGTTTGTGCAAAGTAAAGGCTTTGAAGTTATCGCATTAACTACTCCATCAAACTGGAGTATGCCAAAGTCTAGTGCAGATTATGCTGCTTGGTTGCAGTTAACTGAGCTTGAAGATGCTAATGATTTTTCTCTCTTAGTTGGAAATATAGCTAATATTGATCTTGTCATCGTTGATCATTATGGCATCAACCAAGTTTGGGAAAAAGAAATCACTAACACTCTTGGGTGCCAAATTATGGTCATTGATGACTTATTAAGAGAGCATTCTTGTCACCTGTTACTCGACCAAACATTTGGCCGAAAACGAGAAGAGTATAAAGGGTTACTACCAAATTCAGTAAGTGTTATAACCAGTACTGAATACGCCTTGTTAAACCCTACTTTTGCAAAAATACGGCAAAAAGAAAGTACAGACACTTTAGCTGACTCCAGCTCTATCAATAGACATAAAATCCTAGTGATGATGGGAGGAATAGATAATAGCAATGCTTCCTTTAAAGTACTTACTGCAATTAAACAGTATATTAGTCTGAATCTTCACCATGAAGTTCAAGTTGTTACAGTAATTATTAATGATAAATCGCCTTACTACCAAGATGTTGTTGATTTTGTTAGTGAACAGCCCGATATGTTTAAACAAGTAGATTTTGTCAGTGATATGGCTTCATTTATGAAGTTGCATACTATTGCCATTGGTGCCCCAGGTGGCACCTCGTGGGAAAGAGCGTGTTTAGGTATACCAAACATCATCATACCACTAGCAGACAATCAAAAAATGGTTTGTCAAAGTTTAATGGATAGTGGCGCTGCAATTAAGGTGGAACTAGACAACCTCAATAGTGAGTTTTCATCAGCTTTAATCGCAGTCATTAAAAACTATGATGATATTCAAAAAAATAACTTGTTATTATGTGATGGTCTTGGTTTATATCGGACTATTTTTGCGATAAAGCAGCTAACCCGGAAGAAAGAGTCATCCATATTTTCAGGCTGTCGTTTAGCTAATACTAATGATGTGGAGCAAGTTTATCACTGGCAAATACAACCAGAAACAAGACGTTTTTCATTAAATACGGATACTCCTACATGGGAAGGTCATTGTAAGTGGATGACTAAAAAACTAGCTTCTGTTGATAATTACTTCTATATCATTGAAGTTAAAAGCAAGCCAGATAAGCTCAGTGCAGCTGGTGTTGTTAGGTTAGATCATGTCTCAGGCTCAACTTACTTGCTCTCTATCTTTATTGCGCCTGATTTTCACGGTAATGGCATTGCTCAACACGCTTTAACTTATATTGATAATGTTCATGCAGACCTAACTATTAAGGCAACAGTGTTAAGTGAAAATGTGGCATCAGTTAAACTTTTTACTCGAGCACAGTATAAGCAGATAGCCGCCGAAGAATTTCAGCGAACACCAATAATCAGTGGACTTTAAAATGAATGATTTTATAACAATCGATGGACGAAAAATCGGTCCAAATTACCCGCCTTATATTATTGCTGAGTTATCAGCCAACCATAACGGTGATATAAATCGTGCCTACCAAATAATGGAAGAAGCAAAGAAAGCGGGTGCAGATGCAATTAAATTGCAAACTTATACTCATGACACTATCACCATGGATTGTGACTCTGAAGATTTTCAAATTCATGGCGGCTTATGGGATGGGCAAACTTTGTATGAGCTATATAAAGGCGCGCATATGCCATGGGAGTGGCATGAATTATTGTTCGCTAGAGCAAAGGAGCTAGGTATTACTATCTTTAGCTCTCCATTTGACTTTACTGCTATTGATTTATTGGAAGGCTTGAATGCCCCTGCTTATAAAATAGCTTCGTTTGAAGTTATAGATTTACCGTTGATTGCACGTGTGGCACAAACGGGTAAGCCACTCATAATATCAACAGGCATGGCATCAGAAAGTGAAATTAAGGAAGCTGTTGAAACGGCAAGAGGTAATGGTTGTGAAGAGTTAGTGGTACTTCAATGTGTCAGTGGTTATCCTGCTCCAGCAGAGCAATATAATTTGCGTACTATTCCAGATATCGCTACACGATTTAATGTTTTATCAGGCCTGTCAGATCATACTATTGATAATGCAACGGCTATCGCATCAGTTGCATTGGGTGCTTGTTTAATTGAAAAGCATGTAACTCTTGATAGAAGCGGCGGAGGAGCAGATGATAGCTTTTCATTAGAGCCTAAAGAGTTAAAGCAGTTATGTACAGACAGTAAAACAGCATGGCTTTCGCTTGGAAATGTGAGTTATGAACGCTCGGAAGCCGAAAAAGGCAATGTTAAGTTTCGCCGCTCTTTATATGCAGTAAATGATATCGCGGCAGGCGAATTGCTAACCAATGATAACGTAAGAAGTATTCGACCAGGCTTTGGTTTAGCACCTAAATTTTTACCTGAGGTATTAGGGAAAATAGCAAAGCAGGTAATCGCTAAAGGTACCCCTATTTCAGGTGGTTTGTTTGAATAAACACACAACTTTTTATCTCGCTAAGATATAAGGTCTTTTTTTTAATAAATTAACAATGCGATTTAGCTAATCTATTATTCAACCAAGCCCTAATTGTTTTTTATGGTGTTATTTGATGCACTCAATTGAAAGTGCATCAAATAGCGACATCAAGCCCGCAGAATCAATTGGTTTGGTTTCAGCTTCAAAATACCCCACCTGAACATTCGGTTTTAACCATTTACTTGTTAGTAGAGTTGTTGATATATCACCTACAATTAGCGTGTTGTTATTGATATGTGGTAGAAATAACTCTAAGCCTACCTTGTTTGGCAATAGTGTTGCATGAGGAAATGCTTGACGAATAGGGGCTATAAGTTTGCTTCTTGGGTGTGCTTTAATCGCAATTTCATCGGGTAAGAATTTATCTTTGAATAAGGTATTAAGTTGCAGCAGTGTTTGTTCATAATCAAGGTAAATAGTTTCGTGGGTTAAGCAAATAACGAGCTTAATATTAGTGAAATTCACTTTACTATTATTGGTTTGTTTCTGAAGAATACCATCAGATATTCCAATAAAATCAGGGCTTTCAAAGATTGAGTCATCTATTTTATGTAGCTTTTTATTCGCTAAAAATGGGTGTGCTAAATTGGGATAAGCTAAGTAAGCTTGGCTAACCCATTCACTTCCACCTAATGAAAGCGGACTTTTCCACCAACTACCGTAGGTGATCTTTTTAATAAAGGTTTCAATATACTTGCGGGTAAACGAACTCATTGAGCGGTGTGGTAAGTAACTTCCTAGCCCATCATCAAAATAAATACCTGTTACTTCATTATTATATTGTTTAGCCACATACATGGCGTACTGAAACTCAACACGCGCATCGTTGCCGGTAAATATTTGATCAGCAGGAGTGTCGTTAAGAACTTTTTCAATCAATGAAAAACACTTCTTTCGATTGGCAACTTTACTTTTTGTGTCATTAACCGGTAGTAATACAACACGAGAGAAGCTTGCTGAATCATCGGTAATTGCACTGCTGTAGAGCTCAGCAGTTTGCTTATTCTTTGAAATAAATATAGCGATATTATCATCACCTTGTTTTGATATTGCTATGTTAGTTGCAATAAAAAAGTGTAATGGTGACGAGATAAAAAAATAATTAACCATGGTATAACCTATTTAAAAAGGATTGAACTGCTATTAATTATAATTTTGGCACCAGCAAGGGTAATATGACTATCATCAAAATAAAGTGATTTACCATTAGCTACCGCAGGGCAGTAACCATTTTTGCATAGAATATCATAAGGCTTTATTGCCACTAATTTCTCATTAAAAGTGAGTGTGTTTAACTTATCAAGTATGTACTGATTACGGGCAAAGTAATATTCACTTGGTGTGGTTTTAACTAAATCATAAGGTAACTCAGCACTAAACATAGAAAAAGGAGTAAGCATATTACTCATTTCTTCGGGTATTTCAGGGATCGGAAATAAAATAACGACACGCTTATTGGCTGCTAAAAGTCGTTCGATAATAGTTGATAGGCTTTTCCAGTATAACTCTCTTGCTTCTTCTGGCGATAATGCAGCATGTTGCTTAGCCATCCTAGCGACAGGGTTTTCATTTGGCAGTGCAGGATAATAATTTGAGTGGTCACCATATAAAAATGCGCTATATCGAAAAGCGATGAGTACGTTTTTTATTTCTTTATCTTGAGTTAAATAATCAACACTGTCTTTCACCCAAGCAGAGCAACCTGGTCTAGTCGCTTCGAATAACAAGCCAGGAGCACAACCACTAAAGGTAAGGTGTACGATACCTTCGCCCTTAGGCTCTAATGCTTTAGCTAGCGCATAACTTGCCTCAACTACGTGACTATCACCAAAGGTTGCCCATGTAGCATTCTCTCCAAAGTAACGACATGCATCTTGTGGCTTCTTATAGTCTTCGCCTTTTGTATGACACTGTTTCCGCAAAGGGTTATGTTTTATAGACTCGGTATACTCACTAGCAAACCGAAAACTAAAACCTTTGGTGGCTACGCCAGCAATTCCGAGAATTATAAAAAAGACAATAGAATACTTTGCGGCCGTTAACGGTGGTACATTAAAGGTGATTTGACGCTTTCTAAAGGGGGTTTCTATGAAGCGGTATGTTAGAAATGCCAATATAAATGTAAGTAAAATAAGTGCTAGAAATACTGCTTCAGAAGGCTCTCCTTCTGTTTTTAATCTAGTTATGGCAAATAATGGTTGGTGCCATAAATATAATGAATAGGAAATTAAGCCGATACCAACAAATAGTTTATTACCTAAAAACTTACCAACAAAAGAGTTTTCGTTAGTAAATATAATTAATAATGCCGTACCCAAAATAGGTATTAAAGTATAAAAGCTAGGAAAAGGAGTGTGGTTATCAAAGGTCAACATTGCATAAGCAATTAAGGCTAGACCTATTAAACCGAGTACATCACGTAAGCTGTTAGAGGCTTTGTTCTTGCTGATACCTGTTAGGGCAATCAGAGAGCCAACTAATAATTCCCAAGCTCGGCTAAAGATCAGATAAAAGTTTGCATCGTGTTGTTGAGTACTTGCAAGGTATTGAGACAGTAATAAAGACGCTAGCGTAAGTGCAATAGTGATTTTAATAATATTACTCAGGCCGATTTTTGTTAGCGCCATAAGTAAAAAAGGAAACAATATATAATACTGCTCTTCTACGGCTAAGCTCCATGTGTGCAGTAATGGTTTATGCTCAGCTGCCGTGGAAAAGTAACCACTAGACATATAAAAATGAAAATTAGAAGAGAAGGTAACCACTGACATTAAGCTATTAGAATAAGACTTCATCAATTCCGGAGGCATAAAAATGAAGGTGAGTATAGATGTTGCTAAGAGTACGACACTTAATGCTGGTAAAATTCTACGGGCACGACGCTCATAAAAGCGCTTTAATGAGAAATTATCTTTCTTTAGCTCTGCTAGAATAATTGAGGTAATTAAGTAGCCACTGATAACAAAAAAAACATCAACGCCAATATAGCCACCACTAAATACAGAAAAACCAGCGTGAAAAAGTAATACTGGTAATATAGCGACGGCTCTTAAACCGTCTATCTCGCTTCTGTAATTCACTGGGAAACCTTTTTTATGTGGGATGGTTAAATTGAACCTGAAGCTCAATTTGAAGTCTTTTAGTTACTCTTGTAGCCGTCTAATTTTACTACGCACACGTGACACACTTGAATCTTTTGTATATCTACCTTTAGAAACATGTCTAATTCTTAATGCATTCTCAATTTCAAGGGGAGTGCCTTCACTTTTAATTAACCATTTGAAGGCAGTATCTTCATAAGTTTTTCGCCATGCAGTTTCTTCTGTTTGAAACATTTTTAGCTTTTCACAGTAACCAATAGCACGGGCAACATCACCATGAACTATTTGGTAAGGCCCTGTTGATTTTTTAAGTGGTGTAGAAGTAAATTTACATCGTTCAATTTCAATAACGGCAGGAGCACTATCTTTACGTAAAATAGGGTCATCATCTAAAAGCATTTCAGTTGTATATTCGCATTTAGGGTGTACTAAAATTTCTCGGCAACCTTGTAGTTGTTCGGCTACAGAATCTAAACAGTTTTCATGAAAAATATTGTCACAGTCTGTATACCAAATCCAGTCCGCAGTTGTTGACTTTGCAGCCATATTGCGACCAATACTTCTCCTAAATAATTTTTCTTTAGTAATTGCTTGAAAGTTCCAAGTAACATTAGGTACTTCGATTGCTTTAAAGAAGTTAATTACTTCTGTTGTTTTTTCATCCTCCTCACTATAGAGAACGGTAGCTGTTACCGATAACTTAGTTGGAGGATGATTTACATAAGAGCTTAGTTGGTAGGCAAGCATATTGCCATAACCCCAACAGTGACTAACAATTTCTAAATTAAAATGACCATCAACGGCTTTTCTTTGTGAGGTAGAGGGGATTTTTTCTCTGAATAAACTAGCAGGTACAATATGCTTTATTACTAGCCTAAACAGCTGAATTAAGTAACTATTATATTTATTTGTTCGATATGTTTTAGTTTTTATCATAGTTTATATCGCATTTTGCTTAGGTTGTATTCAGTTATCTTATTACGAGATTGTAGAGTATATCATAATTTTACTCTTTGAAAATTAGCTGTTTGCATTCATCGATTGCAAATTAAATGCATATAGAGCGTTTGGTTTTTGCCAATGCTTAAAAGCGATATTCCCACTTTATATAAGCATCTAGTTCGGTGCCATCTTCAGTGTTAGGGTCATCACTTATACCGTCTTTATTATTAGCAAACTTTGAGTTGGTCACTATCATGCCAAGGGTAAAGCGTGAGTCTAAAGCGATAAATTGGTATTGACCATCAAACTGCAAAATATCCTCAGCAACCTTTGATACCGGGTTACCCATGTTGATATCATCTGGATAGTTATCAATATTATCGGTATTTAATTGCACTTTTCTAAATTTAA
>Ga0105356_10006733_pt1 | contig 10685 bp, 5 predicted proteins | sample GOMGulsemesocosm_3_FD_83502 | JGI IMG/M metagenome (GOLD analysis project Ga0105356, IMG submission 83502) | Methane-oxidizing microbial communities from mesocosms in the Gulf of Mexico - GOM9D Gulf of Mexico | ecosystem: Environmental > Aquatic > Marine > Cold seeps | place: Gulf of Mexico...
GGTAGTATCAACTACTTGATATTCAACCACTCCACCTTTGACACTAGTAGACCATTCCCACTCGGTTGTTATTGTACTGGCACCCGTATCAACGACGGTGGCCGTTTCGGCATCTACGGCATAAGCTACTACAGCATTTGTTAACGCAGCCTGATGCACATAGGCTAAGGTCGGGAAGTTATCATTGGCGGCAATATCACCGCTACCGGTATTGAGCCAACCATCGGCATCAGTATCAGTTGAGTTACTATCGGCATTGAGAGGGTCGGTGCCGGCAGTGATTTCGTCAACATCACTTTCGCCATCATTATCATCATCGGTGTCTAACGTTAGGCCATTACATTCGGCTAAATCAGCACCTTCGGCAACGCCACCTTCTTTACAGACAACGTCAATGAAGAAATCAGCTAAGCCATCTAAATCAGCGTCAGTATCTGCGGCTGAGTTATCGATAAAAGCATCAAATTCATCAGGGGTACCGTCTTCGTCAATATCGCTTGGCGCTAGGGTATGTTGATCTGTACTTAAAAAGACATGATCTATCAGTATTTTATTGGCGCCTGTGTTGATAATTTCTAAGTTAATTGACCCTGTATATGGCGTATCGAAAGTGTGCACCCAGTTATCAATAGGGTGCGCTAATTGTACTGAAGGCGTCTTCAATATTTCAATTTTCACACCACCATCTAACACTAAATTAACGGTAGCAATACCACCATCGGTACCGTTTGCTAAGTTGACAAATAGATAAGTGTCCACATAAACGTCATTCACACCGGTAACGTCGACCGCTTGACTAAGTGCAACGGTATTATCTTTGTTTATTGCCCCCCTTCTACTAACATCCACAAAAGCATTCGGCGGTGCATAATTAGCATCTAGACTACCGCCACCTGATTGAACTAAATTGTCCCAGCCCCATGTTTTGCCGTCTACACATGCAACGCTTGCTGCTAATACATCAGCTTCATATTCGTCACAATTAATGATGCCAAACGTGGGATTTACAATTAAATTATTTCCCGGTACGCTTGAAGCTACATGGTTCATATATAAATCATCGGCTGCAAATGTAGGGAAGTCACCCGCTTGTGCGCTATTAAACGCTGATAATGTAAAAGGCAGCGCAACTAACGCAAATTTGCTGAATTTATTAGTACTTTTCTTAAAAGCTTTATTATTTATTGTCATCTTCTTTCTCCAACCTATCTTTCGTTGAAATTCTTTTAATGGTGCTTACAATTATAAATTTTAAGCACAACGAAGCGCCCTATCATCGAATTGAATCTAGGCGCTATTTATTGTTATTAAAACTTATAGTTGATACCTACACGGTAGATTCTACCGCTATTTTCATAATAAGCTGTGCGCCAATCGGGTGCGTTTGAAGAAAGCACATTACCTTCACCTTCAAGACCGCTTTTACCAATAGTTCTAGTAGCAAACCTTCTGTTCGACTCATTGGTTAAGTTGGTAGCCGCAAAGGTAAGGTTTAAGTTTTTCGTCAATTTAAATCGCCCTGATAAGTCTAACGACTCTCGAGCATCGGTCCAAAGTGATGAATCAATAATAACCGCTTGGTAAAGGTTTTCAGAACGATAGTTATAAGCTAAACGAATAGAGTGGCCATCTTTCTCCCAAAATAGGGTGGTGTTAAAGGTGTCTTTCGAGGTATTTAAAAAAGGAAAGCCTTCATAATACTCAGCGTTAGATTCTTCTGAGGAGACAAACGTTGCATTACTGTCGGTATAGGTGTAGTTAATGATTGTGCCAAAATCACTCAAAAAACCAGGTAAGAAAGTAAAGTTTTGCTGATAAGACACTTCAACACCAGAAATATCGCCCCCTCCGCCATTGACTGAATTTTTAGTGGGTACATCAACAAGTAAGGCACAGTTTTCAGGTGTTGCACCCGCTGGGCAGTCATAGCTTTGCTCTTTTGTTTGATCAAAAACAAACGAATCAATGTCTTTATAAAACGCTGCCACAGAAACTAAACCTGACTCCCCATAATACCATTCCCATGAAATATCATATTGAGTCGCTTGTGTTGGGTCTAAGAGAGGAGTTCCTCCTATTGCCGTAACATTTTCTGGATTAGTTGCTTTAACCGCTACGCCAGGCCTAATCTGAGTTGGCGTAGGACGAGCCATTACTTTAGCGGCACTAAAGCGAAGTAGCATTTCTTCATTTATGGCATAGCGGGCATTAAAACTGGGTAAAACATTGGTATAGCTTTTACTCCCGTTAACGGGTGTGACATAACTATCGCCCCCAGTATTAGCAGGGAAATTCATCCCTTGATGGCCAATTGAAGTAGATTGGGTGTCAACAAAACGTACGCCAAAATCACCTATTAAGCGATCATCAAATAAAGCGTAATTCGCTTCAATATAAAAGGCACTTGCTTTGGTATCTACTGTGTAGGTATTAATAAGGTCTTGAGGACCATCAAAGCCGTCGGGTAAGTAGGCGTTATACGTGGTATCAAAGTTTGGCACCATCCAACCAGGGTGTGCATTGTCAAGCACACCCTCGAAGAAATCATCAACAGGAAACTCTTGACCCACATCACTTAAATAAACGAAGTTACCTTCACTGTCGGCTGTGAACGGGGTATTACCGATGGTTTGGCTTCTGTCTTTACTGCGTTCAAAATATTTAACGCCCAATTGAATGCTGGTAATACCACCAAAATCAAGGTCTTTTTCTAAATCTATACTGATCGAATTCATATCATCTTTTATTGAACGATGATCATCATAAATTTGAAAAAGTTTGGCTTTTGTTGGGTCAAAATAACCATAGTCATTATCCCACGTTAATGTCGGTACGGTTTGAAAATTACCGTTTTCATCTAACCAAGTTGCAGAGGTCGGGGTAGGCGTTCCTTTAAAGTTCAAACGATTATTGATTGGCCAAGATTGTTCTGCTCGGCTAAGTCCTACTTTTGCAGTTATCACCCAATCGGCAAGAATTGTTTCAAACCCTAAGCCTAAATTGATGGTTTCTGTTTCTGTGGCTTTCTTTCTCGACAGTAAATTACCACCACCTGTAGCAGAAGCAGCGACAACAGAGGTACCACTAACTTCATCAAAAATATTGTCTTTACGTAGCCCTGTTAATCGCGTTTGATGGGAAAGTTCGTCAACGTTTAACATACTGTACGATAAATCTGACCAAAGTCGGCTATCATCACCGAGTAGATAATCAAGTGATAATGCGCCGCCGAAGCGTACTCGCTCGTTAAATTTGGTGCCCGTTTCAAAGCCAATCGGCTCATAGGCAAATACTTTGCCTAAGTCTTGACCTGTTTGAGCACTGTGTGCAGCAACACCACCAAAGACTTTCCAGTTATATATATTGTAGTAATCTTGACGAGTTGTTTGTTCGTCAAAAAAAGCCGATGCTGCAATACCAAAGTTATCATCGGCAAATTTGTCGGCATAAGCGCCTTTTATGGCGAAATCGTTTTCTTCAGCCAGTTCATTTTGTTTCACTTGTGCTGAAACAGAAGCTTTTCTTTCATTCAGCTCCAATGGGCGCCAAGTTTGTAAATTTATTGTTCCCCCCAAGCTACCTTCATCGTGATGAGCACTAGGGCTTTTTATTACTTCAATTGAACGTAACATATCGGCTGACATGCTAGAAAAATCAACAGCGTTGTCATCACCGCCGTTGGTCACGGTTACGCCATTCATATTTACTTGGTTTAAGCTGGGATCAACACCACGAATAGTTACCGTTGAACCTTCGCCATTAACACGGTCAATACCAACACCCGTTATACGCTGCATTGCTTCAGCAATATTTTCATCTGGCATTTTACCCATGTCTTCAGCAAAAATACCGTCAGAAATATTTTCAGAGTAGCGTTTAAAGTTACGTTGTTGACTGGCACTATTAAGAAAGCCAGTGACTTCGATGACTTCTATTTCAGCCGCTTTTTTTGTTGCTTGTACTTTTTTAAGTTCTTCGACTTTTTTCGTTTCAGTTTCTGCAACAGCAGGTAGTGTTGCAATGGTAGTAAGTGCTGCAATGATTGCACACGAAAGTGTTGATTTTTTTATCATAATATTCCCCATTTTTTATGGCTTTTTATCTTTATTATTTTTGTTACGACTAAGCCTGTATCTTCAGTCAGTTTTCATGCATCAATTTTGTGCGACACTATCAATAGACGATTGAATATAAAAAATCAGCTAAAGATTTCTAATAAAAAACAAAATAACTCACAAGACATTGTAAATAATGAGAAATTTAAAAGCAAAATATCGGGTGAGTTATAAGGAAGCGAGAAAGGAGTGTTGTTTTATATGTAGGTGAACAGGTAATAATTTAAACTATTATTTAAATACTATTAAAATTTATAGTTAATACCGAGACGATAAATTCTGCCAATATGGCCATAAAAAGCCGTTCGCCAATCAGGTGCATTCGAAGTCAGTGCATTACCTTCACCTTCGAGACCATTTGTACCAAGTGTTCGCGTGGCATATCTGCGATTTGATTCATTGGTTAAATTGGTCACAGCAACAGTAAGTTCTAAATTATTCATCAACTTATATTTACCGGATAAATCTAACGATTGACGAGAGTCGGTCCACACTGATGAGTCAAGTAACACTGGCTGAAATAGATTTCCAGAACGGTAGTTATAAGCTAAACGGATAGAGTGACCATTTTTTTCCCAAAATAACGTGGTATTAAGGGTATCTTTCGAGGTATTTAAAAAAGGGAAAGCTTCATAATACTTAGCATTAGTTCCTTCTGAGGAGACAAACGTTGCATCACTGTCGGTATAGGTGTAGTTAATGATTGTGCCAAAATCACTCAAAAATCCGGGTAAGAAAGTAAAATTTTGCTGATAAGATAATTCAACACCCGATATTTTTCCCCCTTCGCCATTAACCGTTTTTTTAGTAGGTACATCATCAAGCAAGGCACAATTTTCAGGCGTTATATCCGTTGGGCAATCATAGGTATGCTCTTGGGTTTGATCATAAACAAAAGATTTAATTTCCTTATAAAACGCAGCCGCCGATATCAAACCCGACTCGGCAAAGTACCATTCCCAAGAAATATCAAATTGGGTCGCTTCTGTAGGGTCTAAGTTAGGATTTCCACCAACAGCAGTGACAATTTCAGGGTTTGTAGCGCTTACAGCTACGCCAGGTCTAACTTGAGTTGGCGTAGGGCGAGCCATCACTTTAGCCGCACTAAAACGCAAGAGCATATCCTCGTTTAATACATAACGGGCATTAAAGCTAGGCAGAACATTGGTATAACTTTTACTTGCAGTAACGGGCTCTATGTAACTATCTCCACCAGTAGCAGCAGGAAAATTCATCCCTTGATGACCAACAGAGCTAGTATGCGTATCAACAAAGCGTAAGCCAAAATCACCCATTAACTTATCATCAAATAGAGAGTAATTCGCTTCAATATATAATGCACTTGCCTCGGTATCTACCGTATAAGTATTAACAAGATCTTGAGGACCTTGAAAACCATTGGGTAAGTAAGTGTTATAAGTCGCTTCAAAGTTAGGTACCATCCATCCTGCTGGCGCATTATCAAGCACATCATCAAAAAAATCATATACAGGGAAGTTTTGACCAACATCATTTAAATAAACAAAGTTACCTTCACTGTCTTGTGTAAAAGGGCTATTACCAATGGTTTGACTACGGTCTTTACTGCGGTCAAAATATTTGGCGCCCAATTGAATATTAGTAATAGCCCCCCATTCTACTTCTCTTTGAAAATCTAGACTGATCGAGTTCATGTCATCATTTACAGTGCGATCATCATCAAAAATTTGAAACAGTTGGGTTGTTGTTGGGTCAAAATAGCCATAGTCATTATCCCAATCTAACGTAGGTACTGTTTGCATATTACCGACTTCATCTAACCAGCTAGCTGAAGCAGGCGCTTTAGCGGGCTTAAAGTTTAATCGCTGATTAGTCGGCCATGATTGCGCTGAACGACTAAGCCCAACTTTTGCTGTTAGCAACCAATCAGCAACAATGGTTTCATATCCTAAAGCTATATTAGTGCTTTCAGTTTCAGTTTCTTGTTTCCTAGATAGAATGTTTCCCTGAGCCCTTGCATTGCTGGCATAAAAAGAAGTATCACTAACTTCATCTAAAATATTATCTTTACGTAAATTTGTTAGTCTTGTTTGATGAGAGTCAGCATCCACATTTAACTTGCTATAAGACAAGTCAGACCAAACTCTGCTTGAGTTTCCAAGTAGGTACTCAAGTGCTAATGTACCACCAAAACGCACACGCTCATTAAACTTAATGCCCGTTTCAAAACCTGTCGGCTCATAAGCAAAAACTTTACCTAAGCTCTCACCTGTTTGTGCACTTTGTGCTACAACATCTGGATAAACTTTCCAACGGTACATATTGTAGTAGTCTTGACGAGTCGTTTGCTCGTCATAAAAAACCGATGTTGCTATACCAAAGTTATCATTAGCAAACTTGTCGGCATAAGCACCTTTAATGGCGAAATCAGTTTCTTGTGCCAGTTCATTTTGTTTTACTTGTGCTGAAACAGAAGCTTTTCTTTCATTTAATTCTAAAGGACGCCAAGTCGTTAAATTGATTGTTCCCCCCAAGCTACCTTCATCATGATGGGCGCTAGGGCTTTTTATGACTTCAATAGAACGCAATATATCCGCTGACATGATAGAAAGGTTTACAGCGTTGTCATCACCGCCGTTAGTCATGGTTACGCCATTCATGTTGACTAGATTTAAGCTCGGAGCAACACCACGAATTGTTACCGTTGAGCCTTCACCATCAACACGGTTGATACCAACGCCCGTTATACGCTGCATTGCTTCAGCAATATTTTCATCAGGCATTTTCCCCATATCTTGTGCAAAGATACCGTCAGAAACATTTTCTGAATAGCGTTTAAAGTTACGTTGTTTGCTGGCACTGCTATGAAAGCCGCTGATTTTGATGACTTCAATTTCATCCGCTTTTTTCGTTTGAGTTTTTGCTACAGCAGGTACTGTAGTTTTGGCAGGTATTGCTGGCGACTTATCTATCAAAATATTTATGACCATTTGGCCTTTATCATTGATCGTGGCGATTAATCCTGTATTTACCGTAAGTTTTTTTAATGCTTCATCAATTGAAAGTTTACCAACAACTCTGTTAGTAACTTTTCCTTCGACATCCTGAAAGCGATAGATAGAATCTAGATCTGCTTGCTCTGCAAATGTGACTAACGATTCTTCTGCTACCATTTTCTTTATATCAAAATGAATTAATTGATTTTGATAAAAAGCCTCACTACGAAAAGCCATAATGATAATGAAAAAAAAAAGTGATTTAATGAACTTTTGAGACATTAATATATTTTTGATATTCCTAATAGGTGATTAAAAAACAATCATAGAATGATTAAAAACACTTAATTCTAATTTGATTTAGAGTGGTTATGTAATAATATCGATAAACTGTTCATTTAAAGCTAAAGACTATTTCAACTCAAGTATCAAAGCAACCCAGAATTACTGATGTATAAAAAAACTGAAAATTTTATTACTTTTGTTTAGCTGATTTTGTTTTGTCATTCGTTTACTAGCTATGGTTGCAATCATTTGGTTTATATAAAAGGGTTCTATGACATTTTTTGATAAAAAGTCGACTTCAAAAAATACTGAAAATTCAGTTAATGGAACGCTGCTTTCTTATAGAAACGCACTTTTAAAATTAGTGGGTAAAATTGCGCCTTCAGCTGAAGTTGAAGACATAGTACAAGATGCTTATGTTAAAATGTTTCAAGTAACGTCCGATAATAAACCTATTAGTTATCCAAAAGCATTTATATACAAAATAGCAAGAAACTTAGCTCATGATTTTAATAAAAAATCAGAAGTGCGATTATCTGATAGCGCAATTGAAGAAAGTGATTATGGTTTCACTGATAATGATGATACATACCAACAAGTACTGACCAATGATGAATTTTGTCACTTTTGCGAAGCTGTAAGACACCTGCCCGTGCAATGTAGGAAAGTGTTTGTTATGCGAAAGGTTTACGGTTTCACTCAAAAAGAAATAGCAAAAGAACTCAATTTAAGCCAATACACTGTTGAAAATCATACTGCGAATGGCATGCGAAAATGTAATGAATTTTTAGTAAGGAAACTTAGTGATAAACAACAAAAAGCAATTAGTATTGCTGCTGGATTTAAAACAGGGAGTGAAAAATAATGACTAACAACATCGTAAAGCTACCTGATACTAATAAAATGAAAGAAGAAGGCTCCCTTTGGCTTGCTAAACTTGATCGTGGTTTATCATTAGAAGAAGAAGCTTTACTTAAAACTTGGCTTGCGGAATCAACTGAAAACAAAAAATATTTTTTTGCGTTAGCAAAGCAATGGGATCAACTTTCTGTACTATCTAAAATGGCTGGGATTATCCCTTATGAGTCAAAGACATCAAAGGGAAGCTTCTCATTTTATGCAAAAGCCGCTACTTTTGCATTAGTGTTTCTGTTGGGGTCATTCTTTTTCAATGGAAGCAACGTCATTAATCCTGTTAATGACACGATAAATACTGACCTAGTTTTTATTCAAAGCTATAAAACAGCGGTTGGTGAAAAATCTACCATTCATTTGCCAGACTCATCCATACTCACTTTAAATACCGATAGCTTGGTAAAGATTAACTTTAGCCAAAGTACAAGAGCAATTACACTGGAAAAAGGTGAAGTTCATATCAAAGTTGCACATAATAAAGCGCGTAAATTGATTTTGTCGGCTGGTGAAAAATCTTTTGTTGCTATTGGTACTGCCTTTAACGTGCGGTATGACAAACAATCTACTCTTGAGCTCATTGTAACTGAAGGAAAGGTTGGCATCGCAGATTTTGAACATATTGACGAAATAGAGGCGTTATTTTCTCGTTCGAATAAAAATAGCCAATTATTAGTTAATGCCGGAGAACGGGCAATTATCCCCCCTAAAGATATCTTATTACATAATGAGATAAAGAAAGAGAATATAGAGAATAAAGTTGCCGACTCATTAGCTTGGCGAGAAGGAAAAGTCATATTTAAAGGCGAAACATTGGAAAAAGTCATTGACGAAATGTCACGCTATTCTAATATTGATATTGAATTAGAAGGTGAAGATCTCAAAAACATTAGGATTGGTGGACGTTTTAGGACTGGGGATATCGATGGCTTTTTAGATATATTAAATCAGCAATTTAAGATTCAATCCAACAGGTTAAGTAGTTCACACATTCAGCTTTCAAAAAACAATATCACTATGTAATTAATAGATTACTGCAGTAAAAACTCAATTGAAGAATAGTCCCCGTTTGATGAGATAGTCTGTCTGAGCGTATATTTTAAATACGCTCTAAATAGTCATATTAATGTATAGAAAAATGGCATGTTTTGAGTTTATTGGCCAAGAATAAATAGAATAACTCCCAAATTACGATCTACAATAACCTAAATACTCTATCTCGGTATGTGCCCCAAACCGCCATAGAATCATAAAAATTTAATACCTCAAATCATATTAATCGAACGTCCGCTTTTGGTATTTTTAATCAAAATTAGAATTTTTGACTTTATAGATTTCTGATGAAACTTAGAACAATTCTATTATCTAACGCAAGGATGATTTGTATCGGTTCAAATGTCGCTAGATATGCCAAGGCTACGTCCGTTTTCGTATCTTAGAAGGCAAAAAAATTCACTCAATCTCATTTGATGATTGGTAATCTCAAACATTATGCGTAGTCACATTTGAATAAAAGCGACGCGTGGCATAGAGCAGATTTTCATTTGAACAATTAAATACAAAAAGAAAGAGTTGATACTCTATTGTCAACTTTAAGCACTTAATAGGGGGTTGGTGATTATCAGGAAAGGATAAAGTTAAATACCTTGGTCATTCATTTTATTCCATGGCACCGCGACATTGCCTACATGGATAATGGTACTTATGAATTGTCTGGATCAAAAATAAAGTGCATAGAAGCACTATTGCTGTGAAGGCATGGATGCCTTAGAGCGGTCACGACCGATGACGTGCAGGATGCACTAATGCCTTGAAAGACAGGATGTCTGAGAAAGGCCATCCTGAACATAAAAAGCTACGTTGATTATAAATCAACGTAGCTTCTTGAAAAGTCTATGGGGCTTAATTAATGATTGAAAATTAACCGCCGCACTTTTTAGATTTAGCTTTACCTTCGCCACACTTTCCTTTCATTGCTTTTTTAGCTTTATTCTCACCACATTTACCTTCGCCACATTTTCCTTTCATGGATTTTTTTGCTTTTTTAGCTTTGTTCTCACCACATTTTCCTTCGCCGCACTTACCTTTCATTGTTTTTTTAGCTTTATTCTCGCCACATTTTCCTTCGCCGCATTTGCCTTTTTTGTCAGCTTTTCCTTCACCACACTTTCCATTAGCATCGGCTGCAGTAATAGTGACAATACTTTGAGTTTCAAAAGGATTAGTTTCCGCTTTTGCTGGAGCTGTTACAGCAAGCGTTAAAGCAAATAAACCTAATAGAGCTGTCATTGATGATTTTTTCAAAAGTTTCATTGTGTTTTCCTTTAATTTTATAATTTTGGCACTACATATGTAAGCTAAGAACAAAGACCTTTAGTGCAATAAATAAATTTCAATA
>Ga0105356_10006735_pt1 | contig 10683 bp, 9 predicted proteins | sample GOMGulsemesocosm_3_FD_83502 | JGI IMG/M metagenome (GOLD analysis project Ga0105356, IMG submission 83502) | Methane-oxidizing microbial communities from mesocosms in the Gulf of Mexico - GOM9D Gulf of Mexico | ecosystem: Environmental > Aquatic > Marine > Cold seeps | place: Gulf of Mexico...
ACAGTGAATATGATTCCAGAGAACGTGCGAAAAAAACACGGCATGGAATTAAAGCCTATCGACCTATTAGAGATTAACCCCAGCGCTTCACTGGATGAAATTGCCGGTCGTCATGCGCATGAGTTACCCCGTGCATTACGCCTTTTTTTAGGCGGCAGTGGTAATACCAGTCGTAACGGTTCAGGGATTTTAAGTTACCTGCTATTTTCCAGCGGTTTTTGTAAGGACTTGATTGCTCTAGGCTATAAAGACGGATTAGCCAGAAGAGAAGAAATTGAGACTTTCTTTGCTGACCATATGCCAGACCAGGACAGCAGAAGCGAAAAAAGCGCCTAACTCATTAGAGCGGCGCTTTTTTTGTTTGTTCAAACATTCCTATACTGGATTAACCTTCTAAGTTATCCAAATAACGCTCAGCATCTAGAGCCGCCATACAACCTGTTCCTGCAGAAGTAATCGCCTGACGATAAGTATGATCCATCACATCACCGGCAGCGAAAACACCTTCGATACTGGTTTGAGTCGCGTTGCCTTCAAGACCACTTTGCACCTTGATATAGCCATTATTCATATCCAATTGGCCATCAAATATTTGCGTATTAGGTGAGTGACCAATAGCAACGAAAACACCTTCTAGATCGATATCTTCAGTTTCGCCCGATTCGCGATTCTTAATGCGCATGCCAGTAACACCCATGTTGTCACCTAAGACTTCATCAAGCTCACTGCCCCACTTGATGGTGATATTACCGTTTTCTGCACGATCCATAATCTTATCTTGTAAGATTTTTTCAGAGCTGAACTTATCACGACGGTGAACAACAACCACTTCTTCAGCGATATTCGCTAGGTACAACGCTTCTTCAACCGCAGTATTACCACCACCGATAACCGCAACCTTCTTCTTACGATAGAAAAAACCATCACAAGTAGCACAAGCCGAAACACCCTTGCCTTTAAAGGCTTCTTCACTTTCTAGGCCTAGGTATTTAGCGCTGGCGCCGGTGCAGATAATTAAGCTGTCGCAAGTATATTCACCAGAGCTGCCTTTCAAATAGAACGGGCGCTGGTTTAAATCAACTTCATCAATATGGTCAAAAAGGATCTCGGTATCAAAACGCTCTGCATGCGCCTTCATACGCTCCATCAATGCAGGGCCTTGCAAACCTTCAACATCACCCGGCCAGTTATCAACTTCTGTGGTGGTGGTTAATTGACCACCCATCTGCATGCCGGTGATCATTACCGGGTTCAAGTTTGCACGCGCCGCGTAAACCGCTGCGGTATAGCCGGCAGGGCCAGAACCTAAAATTAATAACTTAATGTGTCTTGGGTTGCTCATGAGCGATAAATCTCCAAAAGATCCTCAGGTATATAAGAGGAATTACAATACTAGAACTGTTCAATACTATTTAAATACAAGATGGGGAGATTATAGGGGAATTAAAGTGCTGATGGCATAGCAATAAATCAATTGCGGCTAAATTAGCTGATTTTTTAAAAATACTAAGAGAATGCACTCATAAAATAACGCCTCTTAATGTAAAGATGCTCATTTGAATCAGCCAACATCCCAATCCTGACTATACTCGTTAATAAGCCCCTACAAGAAAGACAGGGATTAGTAACAAACCGTTTCACAAACGTTTTATCGTTATATTTCATAAGCTTACATCAGCTATTTGTAACATCGTGAATACTGACATAAACCAGTTGTTGTATAGGTGAAAAGGCGCAGGCAGCATTAGCCGGTACCCATGTTCCGGTACCTATAATGCTAATAATAATTAATTGGAATATAAGGCTCGATCATCATGCATAAAAGGCAAGAGATTCAGCAGAAGTCCCGCTTAGGTCTGCTGCTCATCAATAAAGGACTCATTACCTCCTCTCAGCTAGACCAAGCACTGCAGCTGCAGGGCAAAACAGGCATGCGCCTAGGTGAGGTATTAATTGATCAAGGCTGGATCAGTGAACGCCAACTGAGCCGTTCATTAAAGAAACAAACACGCTACCGCTATGTTGCAGCCTTCGCGGCATTATTATTGGGCCCACTGCAGCCTTTTATGGCCTCAGCCAGTATCGAAAAAGACCCTATTTCTACCGAACAGGTGATTGAGAAAAAAGACCTAAGCTTTTCCCCTAGCTTAACCAGTTTGACTGATGCTGATATGGGCAATGTGACCGCTCGCGGGGTAAATGACAATCTGGCACGCCTGCAAGACATTATGGCAGGTAATCAGGAAGCCAATAACGGTCAAAACACTTTAGAAACCATCGGCAGCCTGTTATTACCTGCCAGTGATTTATTAGATGCTGAAGTAGAGATGAGCGGGGTCACTTATGCCAAAGGACAAACCACCAGCTTAAATGCAGACGGCAGCATCCAGTTGGCATTACCGACCCACATAGATCAAATTGCCTTTAAAAATATTCGCGTAAAAGGTTCTGAAAATGAACATATGGGGGATTTATTCATTAAAGATATCGATCTATCCAACATGAGCGTATCGATTAAGGTTCACAACTAGCGATAGCTTAATTCGCACGACTATCGATAAAGCGACTGCTGCAAAAGTCAGCAGCCGCTTTATAGTCAGACCAAATATTTCAGCAAAAAAGTCCACTAATCTTGCAACTAACCAAGCTTTGTCTATACTTTTAAAATAGCGTTTTAAAACAGGCAGCTCATGGATCAGTCACTCATTCCCCCTTCGAATCATCAGGAAATCATCTTGCCAGAAGATGCTTTTATCGTTTCCAAAACTGATCACGATAGCTGCATAACTTACGTGAACCAAAGTTTTTGCCAGATATCGGGCTATACAGAGAATGAGTTAATTGGTCACAACCACGACATCGTACGTAACGACCTTATGCCTCATGGCATCTATAACCTCATGTGGGAACACTTAAAAGCAGAAGAAGAGTTCTTTGGCTACATCGTCAATCGCAATAAAGATAATAGTTATTATTGGACGCTAATTAATGTCACCCCCTTCTACGATCAAGGAAAATTATCAGGCTATTTTGCCGTTCGACGAGCGCCTTCCCAAGAGTCTTTAGCTATCATAAAGCCCTTATATGAAACAATGTGCAAAGCAGAACAAGACGCGCCCTCGGAACTCTTACTCCCCATGTCTTCCGCTGTTTTGTGGCAAGCAATAACAAAAGAGTATCAAAGCTATGCCGAATTTGTTTTATCACTTTAGCCCCCAAGCAATTAGTCGCGCAGGTATTGTTCTCTGGTTTTTATCCTTAGTTGCACTACTGGCTAGTGATAACAATCCATTTGTGATCATGGCTTGCGCTTTTACCTTGATCGCTTACGCTTACATTTTATTAACACAACAAAATTTACGTTTTAAAAATTTCGGCAACTTTTCTGACATATTACAAGCATCCGCTCAAGGTCAGCTAGGTCATAGGTTAAGTAATAGCAGCAATGATTACATCATGCGTAAATGTGGTAGCGACATCAATGATTTATTCGACCAAATGGAGACCTATATTCGAGAGGTCGAAGCCTCATTTAAAGAAGCCAGCCAAGATAGATTCTATCGCCGTCCTTTAGCCAAGGGATTAAAAGGCCAGTTTGCTGTTTCTATCGAGAGTATTGCTGAAGCATTTACAGGTATGGAAGAAGCCTACTTTCTTGCCCACTGTCAGCGCCTAGATACTAGTATCGGCCAAGTAAAAACAAATAGTCTATTGAAAAATTTAGAACGTAATCAAAGCGACCTACAAAAAGTTGCCGATCAAATGCAAGAAGTCGAAGCAATTAGTAACCAAGGTGTATCACTATCGACCGATGCCTTACAAAATATCCGATCAGTCCTTGGGGACCTTCATCAACAAATAGAAATGACCAGCACCATCGAATCAAGTGCAAATCACCTACAAGAACGCAGTAGCGAAATATCCGAAGTAGTTACCTTTATTAATAGCATCGCAGAACAAACAAATTTACTCGCTCTTAACGCGGCAATTGAAGCAGCAAGAGCCGGAGATGCTGGTCGAGGTTTCGCGGTCGTTGCTGATGAAGTTCGTAGCCTTGCTAAAAATACTCAAAAAGCGACAGCCAACATAGGAGCACTTATTGGCGAGTTTACTCGTGCAACAACCTTGATGGCCGACCAAGCTGAGAAAATGAACAAAATGACGGACAATGCCCGCACAGCAACCCAAGAATTTGAAGACAGCTTTAATCAGCTAGCCCAGATTGCACAGCAAACTTATGAAAAAGTTAATTATTCTCAAATCGTCAGCTTTGCATCCCTAATTAAGGTGGATCATATGATCTATGTGCAAAACGGTTACCAAGCATTGGAAATGGGCCCTCAATCAAGTGCTTGGACTACAGTAATGGTTAATCATCACGACTGTCGATTTGGCCAATGGTACGACAGTGGTGTTGGTATGAAACATTTCAGTCACTTGCCTTCTTATAAAGATATTGATCCTCTGCACCAAGCTGTTCATCAGCACATGCATGTCACACTAGAGCTAACCAATAGCGAAGACTGGCGTAAAAACTTACGTTTACATCAGAAACTACAAGATGGTTTTATGGCGATTGAAGACAATAGTATTAAGTTAATTGGATTAATTGATTTTATGACTGATGAAAAATTAAAGTTTGAAACGGGCGCTGAAGGTGGTGGCGACATTGAAACAGAAATTGATTTATTCTAATAATATTTTAACAAACCGACGAACATAAAAAATCCCGAATAATCGTTAAATTATTCGGGATTTTTCATGTCTAAAACAAGCTGCCTTAAAAACAATTAAGGCAGATCATCTACTTCTTCTTCAAGCTCTGCAGGAATCAAATCTTCACGACTAATCTTCATCATCAATAGAATATTGGCGGCAACATAAATCGAAGAATAAGTACCCACGATAACGCCGATCAATAAACCTAATGCAAAGTTATGAATTAACTCGCCACCTAAAAACATCAAAGCCAATAGCACAAGCGCTGTGGTTAAAGATGTCATTATGGTACGGCCTAGTGTCTGGTTTAAAGAGATATTAATCACCTCAACCGAATCACCTTTACGTACAATACGAAAATTTTCACGAATACGGTCGGCAACAACAATCGTATCATTCAGCGAGTAACCAATGACTGCAAGCAAAGCAGCAAAAACGGTTAGATCAAAATCCCACTGAAAAAGTGAGAACAAACCAAGAATAATCACTACATCGTGAAACAAGGCAAGTACAGCACCGACTGAGAATTTAAACTGAAAGCGAAATGCTACGTATAACATAACCACAAACAGCGCCATCAAAAGCGCTAAGCCACCTTGATCGCGTAACTCTTCACCTACCTGACTACCAACAAATTCACTACGACGCAGCTCTACCTCATTAGCACCATCGTTAGCACGTAAAGCTTCTAGAACTTCTGCACCTAAGGTATCACGGTAAGCTTCTGACATACGAATCAACACTTCAGTTTCACTACCAAAGTTTTGAACAGTTGATCCAGGAAAACCTGAGCTTTCTAATTGAGATCGAATTTCCTGAATATTAGCAGGCTGTTGATAAGAAACTTCCAGCAAAGTACCACCGGTAAAATCCAAACCAAAGTTCAGACCTTTGGTGGCCAACGATCCTACGGAAAGCAACAATAAAATCGCAGATATAACCATGGCTGTATTACGCAGCTTCATGAAATCAAAATTTAAATTAGTCATCATTACTTAGTCTCCTCTGCTGTCACTGCGGAATCATTTACAACATTTTTATCAAGACCGCCAATCGATAAAGTTTCAATACGACGACCACCATAAGTCGCGTTCACGAGAGCACGAGTCAAAACGATAGCAGTAAACATAGAAGTGATAATACCGAGAGATAATGTCACAGCAAAACCTTTCACTGGGCCAGTACCTGCGCCAAACAAAATTACCGCAACGATTAAGGTCGTGATGTTCGCATCGAAAATAGTAACGAATGCACGATTATAACCTTCGTGAATTGCATGTTGAGGTGAACGTCCTGCGTTTAACTCTTCTCGAATACGCGAGAAAATCAATACATTGGCATCTACCGCCATCCCCACCGTTAATACGATACCCGCTATACCTGGTAAGGTTAATGTTGCACCGATCAACGACATCAAGGCGATTAGAATCACTAGATTGAAGAACAATGCGACATTGGCAAAGAAACCAAATAATCGATAGAAGACCATCATAAAGACAAGTACTAATGCTAGGCCAACTAATACCGACATCACGCCTTGTTCAATATTATCTTTACCCAAGCTTGGGCCAACCGTACGCTCTTCAACAAAATACATCGGAGCGGCTAACGCACCTGCACGTAATAATAATGCTAGTTCGGATGCTTCTGCTGGCTCTAAACCTGTAATACGGAAGCTATTACCCAACTGACTCTGAATCGTTGCCAATGAAATAATACCGCGAGTTTCAGTATATTTAGTCACTGCTACTTCTTTACCGTCTTCCATCACATAGCGCGTTGTTGGCTTTTGCTCAATGAACAATACTGCCATACGGCGCTTAATCGCGTTACGAGTTACCTTGGCCATAATATTAGCGCCAGTAGAATCTAGATCGATATTTACCTGAGGTTGACCATTTTCATCGAAAGAAGGCTTGGCATTCGTTACTCGATCACCAGAGATGATTTCTTTTTTCTCAACGCGCGCGCTGCGGAATTCATTAGTACGGAATTGATATTCTTCACTGGAGAAACGACTAGCATCTGGTTCAGCTTCTAAGCGGAAAGATAAGTTAGCTGCTTTACCCAATACTTTTTTCGCCGTAGCAGTATCTTGTACTCCAGGCAGCTGTACCACAATACGGTTAGCACCTTGACGCTGAACAAGAGGCTCGGCAACACCTAGCTCATTCACTCGATTACGAATGGTGGTTAAGTTTTGCTTTACCGCATAGCTTTGCAAGTCTTTAACTTTCTGTTCGGTTAGCGCCAAAATCACATCATTTGATGTATTCGACACAGTGCTGGCGCGGAAATCTTTCATTTCACGGCCTAAGAAAGTATCTGCCTTATCTTGAAGCTCTTCCGTTTTAAAAGCGATTCGCAGGCTATTTTTTTCAATAGTAACCCGACGATATTTAATATTTTCTTCACGCAATTGACGCTTTACTTCAGCCTGATAGTTTTTCATCTGGCCTTTCATATAGCTTTCCATATCCACTTCCATCAAGAAGTGAACACCACCACTTAAATCTAGACCTAGAGTCATTGGACCAGCGCCCATGTCTAATAGCCATTGTGGTGTTGTTGGAGCGCGGTTTAAAGCAACAACAAAATCATCGCCTAGCATACGCTGTAATTTATCTTTAGCAGGCAGCTGTTGTTCGTTATCGGTTAGACGATATAACACCGTAGTGCCGACAAGCTCTTCACCAAAAAAATCGATATTATTTTCTGTTAAATTTTCTCTAATTTTTCCTAGAGAACGCTCAGATAGCTCAGCGCCAGCTTGGCTAGGAGTAATCTGAATCGCAGGATCTGGTGGATATAAATTAGGTACTGAATAGATAACCGCTAGCGCGAGTACCATAACAATCAGTAGGTTTTTCCATAAAGGGTATTTATTGAGCATCAACTTGCCCTATCGTTATTGAGTTATGTAATTGTTTATGTGGAGTTATCTAACAGCATCACACAATAAAGGCAGCCGAAGCTGCCTTTATTGTCGATAACGATTTAAGCTTTAATGCCTTTAATCGTGCCTTTTGGTAAGGCCGCTGTGATTGCTGATTTCTGTACTGGCAATTGAACATTGTCAGCCACTTCGATCATCAAAAAGTCATCATTTACCTTGATAACTTTACCTACTAGGCCACCCGCTGTTGCTACTTCATCGCCTTTAGCAAGATCAGAAAGCAAAGATTTATGTTCTTTTTGACGCTTGTTTTGTGGACGCCATAGCAAGAAGTAAAATATCAATAAGAAACCGCCCAAAAATACCAACTGGCCAGTAACACCCATTGCTTCAGGAGCAGGCGCTTCAGCAAAAGCCGATACAGGGGCTAATAATGCGGCCGCAGCCATTAAAGATTTTAAGTTCATGTTCATTTCCATTAGATCAGTTGCAGTAATATATCAAATTTTTGTCTTAAGTGTTCTTTATACCGACATCAATTAAGCTTCAGACTCAAGGGCTGGAACGTCAAGATCCCTAGCCGCATAAAAATCGCTTACAAATTGATCAAAAGTACCTTCATCCAATGCCTTACGCATATCAGCCATTAATATCTGGTAATAACGTAAGTTATGGATGGTATTCAACGTCGAACCCAAAATTTCTTTGCACTTATCTAAGTGATGCAAATAAGCACGAGAGAAATTTTCACAGGTGTAACAATCACACTTGTCGTCCAAAGGACGAATATCGGTTTTATGGGTTGCATTACGCAACTTCAAAACACCAGTGTGGGTAAAGATGTGAGCATTACGTGCGTTACGCGTCGGCATCACACAATCGAACATATCAACGCCACGACGTACGCCTTCAACCAAATCTTCTGGCTTGCCCACACCCATTAAATAGCGCGGTTTATCCGCTGGCATTTTATGAGTAAGGTGAGAAAGAATACGCATCATATCTTCTTTCGGCTCACCCACACTCAAACCACCAATGGCATAACCATCAAAGTTGATATCGGTTAGTTTTGCCAAAGATTCATCACGCAGCTCTTCGTACATGCCGCCTTGAATAATACCAAACAAAGCCGATGGGCTATCACCGTGAGCATCTTTTGAACGCTGAGCCCAACGCAAAGACAAACGCATAGAATCTGCGGCTTCTTTTGGGGTTGCTGGGTGTGGTGTGCATTCATCAAAAATCATTACCACATCAGAACCTAAATCTCGTTGCACTTGCATCGAGCTTTCAGGGGACATGAAGACTTTTGCACCATTCACAGGAGAGCGAAAGGCAACGCCCTCTTCGGTAATCTTACGCATTTTTCCTAAACTGAAAACTTGGAAGCCGCCAGAATCAGTAAGAATCGGCTTATCCCACTGAGTGAAATCGTGCAAATCACCGTGCATTTTAATAATTTCAGTGCCTGGGCGCAGCATCAAGTGGAAGGTATTACCTAAAATAATATCCGCACCAATATCTTCAATTTGCTTAGGAGTCATGCCCTTAACAGTGCCGTAAGTACCCACTGGCATAAAAGCAGGAGTTTCTACATTGCCACGAGGAAAACTTATAGTGCCGCGACGAGCTTTGCCCGCGGTGCCTTTAAGTTCAAAATCCATAAAACATTTTCTAGTCATCATCAGCCTTACTTAAATTTCTGTATAGGGCGCGGTATAAACATACTGTCGCCATAACTGTAAAAACGGTATTTCTCTTTAATCGCCACGTCATAAGCGTTCAAAGTATGTTCTTTACCGGCAAATGCCGACACCAACATAATCAAGGTTGATTCAGGTAAGTGGAAGTTGGTAATTAACGCATCCACTGACTTAAACTCATAACCTGGGTAAATAAAGATTTGCGTATCATCATTAAAAGGCTGAATCTGCCCCGACTGACTAGCACTTTCTAAGCTGCGCACCGACGTAGTCCCTACTGCAATCACTCGATTACCACGAGCACGGGCCGCGTTTACCTGATCACATAACTTTTGATCAACATCTACATATTCAGAATGCATCGTATGGTCATTTACATCATCAACCTGCACTGGTTGAAATGTTCCCGCACCAACGTGTAGAGTCACATAACCAAATTCAATACCTTTGGCCTCAAGTCGCTCTAATAGCGGATCATCAAAATGCAATCCTGCTGTTGGCGCTGCAACTGCTCCATCGTGCTGAGCATAGACAGTTTGATAGCGCTCTTTATCATCCTCCACATCAGGACGATCCATATAGTGCGGTAAAGGCATATGGCCTTCCGCCTCTAAAATCTCAAATACCGGACGTGGATCTAAAAACTTCAGTTCGAATAACGCGCCTTTACGACCGATCACTTCGACCTCAGCACCACCTAAAGTAATACGCTGGCCTGCCTTCGGTGAACGCGAAGACTTAACATGAGCTATTACATGGTGCTCATCGAGTACTCTTTCAACCAGAGCCTCCAACTTTCCGCCACTTTCTTTTTGCCCGTACAAGCGCGCTGGAATCACTTTAGTATTATTAAATACAAGTAAGTCACCTGGATTTAATAAGCCTTCTAAATCACGAAAGCCATTATGTTCAATGCTTCCGCTTTCGCCATCAACACACAATAAGCGTGAAGCACTGCGCTCTTCCATCGGGTAGCGGGCAATTAATTCATCGGGCAGGTCGAAACTAAAATCACTGGTTTTCATGGAAATTCACTGGAATAAGCTACTAACAAGTAGGAAATCAATCGGTTATTAGCGCGCATTTTACCTGAGCAGGCTATACAAGTTAAGTGACGATTGAGTATCGCAGGTGATTGACAACTAGAATTGACAATCTATGACACAAAATCCGGCAAGATAATGAAAAACAACGATTTTTTACCACTAATGGTTGACAGAACTTTTTAAAACAGTAATATACGCGGCCTCTGAACGAGATTCAGTGCCAGTGTGGTGAAATTGGTAGACACGCCGGATTCAAAATCCGGTTCCTGCAAGGGAGTGGCGGTTCGACTCCGCCCACTGGTACCATTATTTAAAGCTG
>Ga0105356_10006739_pt1 | contig 10682 bp, 7 predicted proteins | sample GOMGulsemesocosm_3_FD_83502 | JGI IMG/M metagenome (GOLD analysis project Ga0105356, IMG submission 83502) | Methane-oxidizing microbial communities from mesocosms in the Gulf of Mexico - GOM9D Gulf of Mexico | ecosystem: Environmental > Aquatic > Marine > Cold seeps | place: Gulf of Mexico...
CCACCGCCGCTTGGAGGGCACAGGCGATGTCGGCGCAGGTTTGATCGTCAGGTAAGCCGTCCGCCTCGGCGTATTTAGCCACTGTGTTCAACGTAAAGGTCTTCAAACCACTGAAACTAAAATCCAAGCCTGGGCGATCTGTCATCGGGCGAGGGAATTTAAAGCGAGTCACGTCACCCTTTTCAGCCAAGGCGGCAATACGCGGACCGCCCGGATAGTCGAGGTCCATCATTTTCGCCGCTTTATCAAACGCCTCACCCGCCGCATCATCCAGCGACTCACCCAATAGGGTGTACTCACCAATGGCCTCAACCTGTACCAACTGGGTATGCCCACCCGACACCAACAGCGCAACAAACGGGAACTCCGGCGGCTCATCCTCGAGCATGGGCGCTAATAAGTGCCCCTCCATGTGGTGCACCCCGATGGCGGGAATACCCAAGCCGTAACCCAAAGCGCTCCCAATGCACGACCCCACCATCAAAGCTCCAGCCAAGCCAGGCCCTGCAGTATAGGCAATCGCATCCAAATCTTTCTTCGCTAGGCCCGTCTCCGCCAGTAACTCATTGATTAATGGTAACGTCTTACGGACATGGTCTCGCGATGCCAGTTCCGGTACTACGCCGCCATACTCGGCGTGCAGCTCAACCTGACTAAAGAGTCGGTGTGCCAACAGCCCACGTTCCGTATCGTAGAGTGCCACCCCGGTTTCATCACAGGAGGTTTCCAGTCCCAACACTTTCATTATCCAAACACTCCCATAGCGAGCACCAAAACCGATACCCGTCTCTTAATCGCCACTAACTGCGTAGCTCGCAGCACTATACTGGCGCTCAAACTCGGTTATAACTCCAGCCACACAGGCACCCAATAACACCCACCAGCCACCTCAGATCCAGAGCGCAGGCGGGCATAATAATAACACCCAGCCCCGAGAGCCAGCCCCTTTGTCGAATCCTTACAGAAAACCTAAAAATTCCCACATTAGGCGGCTTGCAGTCACCCAATGAAGTGTATAGAATTTGCGCCCCTTGGATTCTGTTATGTGTGGTGCACCTTAGGGGCACAACCGCATCAGAAGCCGGTGAATTTAACGAAACCCGAACAGACTAAACAGGTCAAAAGATGCCTTCAGTAAAATTGAAAGAAAACGAACCATTTGATATCGCCCTACGTCGCTTCAAGCGCTCTTGTGAAAAAGCCGGTATTTTGGCTGAAGTTCGCCGTCGCGAGCACTATGAGAAGCCTACCACTGTACGTAAACGTGCTGCCGCTGCCGCTGTTAAGCGTCACGCTAAAAAGGTAAGCCGCGAATCTAAAAAGTTCGTACGTCTGTACTAATAGCAGTACAGATTAGATAGCACGCCTGCCCCTCGAGGGACTCTCATAGCTTATATGAGAATTGCGTACTATCCGTTTGAATTCACCTAGGCTGCAGGTTCTGAGTAAGGAGGTGACCCTTAGAACCTGCGACCAAGTGGAGATACAAATGCCTACAACACTAAAAACCCGTATTAAAGATGAAATGAAAGCGGCCATGAAGGCCAGAGACAAGTCCCGTCTGGGCACTATCCGTCTCGTTCAAGCTGAAATCAAACGCATTGAAGTCGACGAACGCATAGACGTTGACGACGCCCGCCTGTTGGTGGTGCTCGACAAGATGTGCAAGCAACGTCGCGACTCCATCACTCAATACGAAGACGCTAAACGCCCCGAGCTCGCTGAACAAGAGCGTATCGAAATGGTCGTTATCCAAGAGTTTCTTCCCCAGGCCCTGAGTGAAGCCGAACTGAAAACCATTGTTGAAACAGCCATAACCGATAGCGGTGCCGAAAGCGCACGCGATATGGGCAAAGTCATGGCGATCATCAAACCCCAAATTCAAGGCCGTGCAGACATGGGCGCCGTAAGCAAGCAAGTGAAGTCCAAGCTCGCTTAACCCCACTGTAAGACCTGCACGCATTCGTGCGTGCGCACTTGCGCTTAACACTTGTGTCTAACAATAGCCCCTCGCTGTAAAGCCCAGCAGGTCCCAATCCGCCGACTATAAACGCCAGCGGCAGTCAGGTAGACTTTGCTGATGGCAGGCTTAATTCCCCAATCTTTTATCGACGAACTCCTAGACCGTATCGACATAGTTGATGTGGTGGACAGCCGCGTCAAATTAAAAAAGACAGGGAAAAACTACAGCGCCTGCTGCCCCTTTCACGATGAAAAGTCCCCCTCGTTCACCGTCAGCCCCGACAAACAGTTTTACTACTGCTTTGGCTGCGGCGCCAGTGGCAGCGCACTGGGCTTCATCCTAGACTACGAGCGCCAGAGCTTCCCCGATGCGGTCGAAGAGCTGGCCAAAATGGCGGGCCTTGAAGTCCCCCGCGAGGCGCGCAATGACAGCCCCGCACACAAAGAACGCAAGAGCCTCTACAAACTGCTCGAGCAGTCCAACCAACACTTTCAGCAGCAATTACGTCACAGCCCCGCCAAGCAGCACGCCGTTAATTACCTAAAAGAACGCGGCCTCAGCGGCGCCATCGCGCGCGATTTCGGCATAGGTTATGCCCCTCCTGGCTGGGACAACCTACTCAAAAGCGTCGGCCTAGAAGAACACGACCGCCACCTCCTCGTTGAAGGCGGCATGGTGATATCCAAACAGGAAGACAACAAACGCTACGATCGCTTTCGCAACCGCATTATGTTCCCGATTCGCGACGTCCGCGGCCGCGTCATCGGCTTTGGCGGCCGCGTACTGGGTGACGACAAACCCAAGTACCTGAACTCCCCTGAAACACCTGTATTTCATAAGGGTCGAGAGCTCTACGGCCTGCACGAGGCGCGCAAAGCCCACAAAGAGCTACCTCGCCTGCTGGTTGTGGAAGGCTATATGGATGTCGTTGCCCTAGCGCAATACGGCATCCTTTACGGCGTGGCCACACTCGGCACCGCCTGTGGCGAAGACCACCTAAACCTCGCCTTCAAGTACACCAATGAAATTGTATTTTGTTTCGATGGCGACAAAGCCGGACGCACGGCCGCCAAACGCGGGCTTGAAAACAGCTTGCCGGTCATGCAGGACGGCCGCCAGATTAAATTCTTATTTTTACCCGACGGCGAAGACCCCGATACGCTAGTACGCCAAGTCGGCACAGAGACGTTTATCCGCCTAATCGAACAGGCCGTGCCACTGGAAGACTTCCTCTTCGACAGCGTAGCCGAAGACATAGACCTCACCACCATGGAAGGCCGTGCACGCCTCAGTAAGCGCGCCGCCCCGCTGCTACACAAACTACCCAACGGCGTCTACCAACAGCTCATGTTTGGCAACCTGGCTCAACGCACTGGGCTGCCGGTTGAAACCTTGATGGAACTGGTTGAGCCGGCCGAGCCTTTTGCACCCGCTCCAGCGCCTCAGACACCACCGCAGCCCAACGCCTCACAGCAAGCCCCCTCGGACACGCAGCAGTTCGAACCACATCACGCCCCCCACAGCGAAGATTACCCGGAAAATGAGCAGTGGGGCTCCGAGCCGAACACCTCCGACTATTATCAGCATGATGATTTCGAGCCCGGACCACAGTCTGCCCCTGGTGACTACGGCGCTGCCCGCACGCAGAGCAACGTCAAACTCTCTGCGCGCCAGCTGCTCAACGCAAAGCTGCTACAGCACCCGGAGCTGGCTGCGCAGACGCAAATACCGACGCGGGTAAACAGCAGCCAATTACCGGAACTGATCCTCTTTCGCGAGTTATTCACATTCCTGCAACCGCGCCCCAGCTACACCAAAGAACAAATTATCGGGCACTGGATGGGCACAAAAGACACCAAGGATGTTGCACAGCTGCAAGCCCTTGCCGACATAGAGCTCCTCAGCGAAGCCAAACAAACCGGTGGCTATAATGCCACCCAAGCCTTCCTTGAGACACTCAATCAAGTCGAGAGGCAACTGCAGCAAGAGCAGCAGAAAAATTCTATTGAAGACATCAGGAAACGTAACTTCAGCGAACTTAGCGACGCTGAGAAGCAACAGATACGCGACTCCCTCAGTGCCACCAAATAACCCCACAACACCCTCAACCACAGCAAAACTGATCAAGTTTTGTACTGCGTAAGCGCCGGACATGAGATAAGTCGCTAAATAACGCCCCAAGGCCTTGAATTCCTAGATCAAAGCCCAATTAATCGGCTATAATTTCGCGTTTCCGTCTCCCACATTTTTGTACTTACAGGGTCTCGAATGGCTGAGCAATCTCAACAGCACCAATCTCGCATCAAAGAATTGATCGCCCGCGGCAGAGAGCAAGGTTACCTGACCTACGCAGAGGTCAATGACCACCTGCCACAGGACATCTCTGATCCGGAACAGGTCGAAGACATCATCCAGATGATCAACGACATGGGCATCAAGGTTTTTGAAACCGCCCCCGACGCCGACGAACTGATGATCGACGGCAGCGACTCATCCACCGATGAAATCGCCGCCGCCGAAGCCGCCGCGGCACTGGCTGCGGTAGAAACCGAAGCCGGTCGCACCACCGACCCAGTGCGCATGTACATGCGTGAAATGGGTACCGTGGAGCTGCTGACCCGCGAAGGCGAGATCGTCATTGCCAAGCGCATTGAAGAAGGCACCCGCGAGCTTATGCACGCGATGGCTTACTGGCCAGGCAATGTACAAATGCTCATCAACGAGTGGGATCTGGTCGAAGCGGGCGAACGTCGCCTTCCCGACCTGATCGCAGGCTGGCTTGACCCGACTGAACCCGTTGCCGCCCCCACCATCAAATCGGACAAACCGTCTGAGAATGATGATGACGATGACGACGCACCGACGGGTATCGACCCAGAGGAGGCGCGCGAGCGCTTTAACGGCTTACGAGCACAGCTAGCAATAGCCAATAAAGTGATCGAGAAACAAGGCCGTGACAGCAAAGAAGCCCAAAAAGAGCTCGACGCTCTAGGTGAGCTGTTCAAGTTTTTCAAGCTGCCTCCGCGTCAGTTCGACCCAATCTACAACCGTGTGCGCAAAGCGCTAGAGCTCGTACGCGGTGAAGAGCGTCGAGTGATGCAGCTGTGCGTGCGCAAAGCAAGAATGCCGCGCAAGACGTTCATTAAAGAATTCCCTGGCAACGAAACCAGCGAAGACTGGATTCACGAGATCATCAAGAAAAAGCGTGACTACTCTGATGCCCTCAAGCCACACATGGTCGATATCCTCCGTGCCCAGCGCAAGCTGCGCCAACAGGAAGCCGTGAGTGAGCTGGATCTAGCCAGTATCAAAGAAATCAACCGTCGCATGTCGATCGGTCAAGCTCGTGCTCGCCGCGCCAAGAAAGAAATGGTCGAGGCTAACCTGCGTTTGGTTATCTCAATCGCCAAGAAGTACACCAACCGTGGCTTGCAGTTCCTGGACCTAATCCAGGAAGGCAACATCGGCTTGATGAAGGCCGTCGACAAGTTTGAATACCGCCGCGGTTACAAATTCTCGACCTACGCCACCTGGTGGATCCGTCAGGCGATCACTCGCTCGATTGCCGATCAGGCCCGCACCATCCGTATTCCAGTGCACATGATTGAGACCATCAACAAACTCAACCGTGTATCGCGGCAGATGCTGCAGGAAATGGGTCGCGAGCCCACCCCTGAAGAACTGGGTGAGCGCATGGACATGCCAGAAGATAAAGTTCGCAAGGTGCTTAAAATCGCCAAAGAACCTATCTCCATGGAAACGCCAATTGGCGATGATGAAGATTCACACCTAGGCGACTTTATTGAAGACGGCACCATTACCTCCCCAGTGGAGTCAGCGACCTCAACAGGCCTGTCTGACGCCACCAAAGAAGTACTGGCCGGTCTTACCGCCCGCGAAGCGAAAGTACTGCGCATGCGTTTCGGTATCGACATGAACACTGACCACACCTTGGAAGAAGTGGGTAAGCAGTTTGATGTAACCCGTGAACGTATTCGTCAGATCGAAGCAAAGGCGCTGCGCAAGTTGCGTCATCCTTCGCGCTCTGACCACCTGCGTGGTTTTATCGACGAGCAGTAAGGTAAGACGAACCACAAGGTAATTAGAGCCTAGGGAGAATAGCCTCTAGTCATAAGCGATGGGGCGCACTATAATGCGCCCCATCGCTTAGATTGCTTTTGTTATCAAGCGGTTAGGAAACAGTCAGTTTACTGTAGTGTTTCGAAAGTTTAGGGCCCTTAGCTCAGTTGGTTAGAGCATACGACTCATAATCGTCAGGTCCACAGTTCGAGTCTGTGAGGGCCCACCATATTAGAACCGCATCTTTAACGAGTTGCGGTTTTTTTATGCCTGGGATTCGGGTCGAGACTCCCGAGAACGCCCCCATTGTGACCACGCAAAGACTCTCCCCGACAGTCACCGCCCACGACGGGCAGCGAGAATACCGCCTAGCAGGCCCTCTTTGTACTCACGCCTACTTTGGCCTGCCTTTGCTGCAAGCACCCCTATCAGCGCCGCTACAGTCGTTCAGCCACTTACCTCCAAGCAATAAAAAGCCCCGAACAATGTCGAGGCTAAAGCGGCGTCATGGGGGAGAGAGTCATGATATCTGCTTACTATGACTGGCGACTTTGGCATTAGCTCCGAAAACATCTAACTATATAGAACGGCTACCCCGGAGATCACGCTGGCACGCCGCGTTTTTAGCCATGCGGAAAAAGCCATCTATGCAAGAACCTTCACGTAACCCACGCGATACAAACAGCAGACCATCACATAGACAGCGAGGAACCACACAACAAACATCATCGTGATCATAGAGGTATCGCTTGTCCGCATACGACCCTTTTGAGGCATTACCTGTTCTCGTCTACACTGGTTAATATAACCCCTAAGAGTCGTTTCAGACATGCTGTCCAAGCTGGCAACTAAGTCGTGGAAAAAATTACTTAACCACTGCCGGCCTTATTATGAACGATAGAAAAACATTTCCTTTTTTCGTTGCAGCGATTGCCTGCACAGGCGCCTTTTGTACATCAACATGGGCTCAGGGCAAGCTATCCGTGTTTGATCTCACCCTGGAAGAGTTGATTCATGTAAAAGTTAGCGCTCGCAGGAAAGTAGAGCCTTTACAGGAAGCACCACTAACAGTAGTAGCATTTAGTGAATACCAACTGAAGGATCTTGGCGTTAAAGCAATCAAAGATATTTCTAAATACACGCCAGGTTTAAGTATTGAGGGCGGTGTTGATAACAACACTAGTCGTTTCTTTATCCGTGGTGTAGGTACTGCTACGCCAACATTCGGTTCAGAACAAGCGGTGCCAATATACATTGATGATATTTATACGCCACTAGGCATTGGTGGCAATATCGATCTTTTTTCTATTGATCGCATCGAAGTGATCAACGGCCCTCAAGGAACTATCTATGGTCGTAACAGTTTAGGTGGGGCCATTAAGGTTTACTCTAAACAGTTTTCTGATAAAACAGAAGCTAAAGTAGGGTTCACTATTGGCAGTTTCGAACAGCGTAATGTTACAGCTGAGATTCAAACACCATTGATCGAAGATAAATTATTCTTGGGTGCAGCATTTTCATCTAAACAAAATGATGGCATTCAAAGTAATGTTTATACCAACACCCATGGCTGGGAAGATGATGATAATTTATACCGCATACGCTTAGAAGCCCGCCCAACAAATGATTTTACGGTTAAATATTCTTATATAAAGAATGAATCAGACGGGGCCGCCAAACAATTAAGGTCAAGGCCAGGCACCCAAGGACTCGCTGAAACAAATATTGAAGCTAAAGGTGTAGTTGTAGACTCATTTAGTAATATACATCAGGGTCTTATTGGCGCATACAATCTTGCATTAACCGATGCTCATGTTGCCGGTTTAGATTCAGAAAAATACCCACTGATTCACCCTGGCGACCCGGTTACTTTTATCGCAGCCGATGATCCATTAGCTGGCGATGTTGATAATATATTTTCGGATATAGTGGGAGACAATACCGTTACCCAAGAAAGTCACACTGTAAATATTACTTGGGAAATAAATGAAAACACAGCCACTAAATATTTTGGCGCACATCAAACCCAATTCAATACCCGCTTATTTGATATTGACGGCGGTGTAAATGCTTTCTTAGCAGGTACTGAGGAATTTACCTTTAGTGCTGACAGTCACGAGCTTCGCTACGAACTTTATGACAAGCGATTTTATTTTTCTATCGGTGCCTTTCACTACAAAGAGGACTCTGATGCATTGCTGATGTTTTCTCAGCCGTTTGGGTTCTTTGCAGAGAACACACCTATTGAAGTTTTACAAGCGGCTACAGCAGCTGGCGATTTCAGCACTTTAAATTTCCAACCGCTAGAAGCCCTTCAAGATCCTCTAGGGAATTACACGGGTACAAACCTTGTTTCCCTCAGAAATAACTTACGCCAGAAAACAGAGTCTACCGCCTTTTATTTTAACCTTGGTTATAGTATTACCGAAGACTTAAATGTTTCGTTCGGAGTTCGGCATACAAAAGATACAAAAGAAGCACAAACCCCTGTTGGCAACAATGATGGCGGCGTCTTAATTACTACTGATACAAGTATCTTCTCTGGAACAGGTCACTTTATTCCTGCTGGTGGTTTAGGACAGTTTTTCACGCCTGCATCTCTAGCTGGAAGCTTTGGTGTTGATCAAGATGTAGCAGGAGGTTCATCTTCCGCGGACCCTTATGGCTCTGTTGGTGATCTTAGCGCTACGTTTAAAGAGACAACTGTTGAACTAACACTCGATTATCAGTTAAATAACGATATGTTTGTGTATGCTTCATTTAAGCAGGGCTTCCAAGGCGGTCAATTATTACCCATCTATATTCCCGAAAATTCTGGTGATGTAAAACAAGAAACAACCCCGATAAAAATAGATGCATATGAAATTGGTTTTAAATCAATATTTAATGATGACCTTCGCTGGAATTCATCTATTTACCTGTATGACTGGAATGACTTAATTTTATTCCAAACAATCTCTGTGCCTGTAACTACTAACACCTTTGAGTCTGTTGGCTTACCCATTAACTCTGGCGAAGCAACCACGGTAGGTTTTGAAACTAATATTGAGTATTTATTGACTGAGAATATAACCATTTCGGCTAGCTATTATTACAATGATTTTTCGCTAGACTCAGCTCTACGTTTAGATCCTAAATCTGGTGAAAATATTGAAGCAAGAGATGAGTTTGTTGATGAGTATGTATCAGCATCACCTAAATCTACGTTTAATGTTGGCATAGCGTACATTCAAGGGTTAAGTAATGGTGGTAATCTACGTTGGTGGGGCTCTGCAAGCTGGAGAGACAAAATAAATGTTAATGCTCAATCATCGTTTCAAAATGCGGGATTAAACTTACTATCTCCCGAGCAAGAAGAAGAAAATTTCTTTAGTGATTCATTTACAGATATCACTGCGGGTATTACTTACACCATCGATGAGTGGCGTGTGAATTTATCAGGTAATAACCTGTTAGATGAGCGTCGTCCAGAAGCTGTTGTTAATGCAGGATCAAGCTTCTTCGGTACTTTGGAAACTTACAACTCACCAAGAACATGGTCATTGTCTGTTTCGCATGAATTTGATTCTTTCTAAAAAATGCACTGACCCTTGCAGTCTTCTACTGCCACTTAATCGCCCTGTAGAAAACCGATGAAACCTCGGTATCTTATATGGAGAAGCCTCTCCATCACTAAACTACCGAGGTTCTACAAATGCAAAACACCTTCCGTATCATCGAGAAAGCCACCGCCCCAAAACTTTCACCGACAGCCACCGGAGTACTGACCCTCTTGATTTATAAGTCAGCGTCGCTTGCGACGCACCCGACGCCACCCCTGCAAGCACCTACCTGCGCGTCACAGCCAATTCTGCTGGAGGCTTTTTCTCCAAGGAATGGATCTGCCTAGACGACATCCTCAACACCATCACCGAGAACGATTCCGATACAACCTTCAAAGCCATCATCTTCAAACACCTCTACCAATCCAAGGGTGCCAACAATCATGGGTTTCTAGCTGCAGCCCTACGAGCTGAGAAGATACTCTTGCCTGTGGATAAAAAAGTAATGTCTCACTCGCTAGGTGATTCGGAACCTTTCCTCAAGGCCGTACAGAAGCTCATCAAAGATAAGACCGACCCTGAAGACGATGTAGCCGCAGAAGAAGCGATCAAGGAAGCCAAGCGTGCGGAGATGATCAAGAACATGAAGAAAGCACATAAGGTCAGCAGTAAGAAGTAACTCACCCCGAGCGTTCAGCTCATTGCACCACCTTACATGTCACTAAAGGTCCCTTTAGCGAAATGCAATATCCCACGGGTATGCCAGGCCTTGTTGTGCCCACTCATAAATAAGGAGAGACACCATGTCACAACGCTACATCGCCTACTTTCGGGTGAGCACCCAGAAGCAAGGACTCACGGGTTTAGGCCTGGAAGCCCAGCGGCAAGCCGTCAAAGAATTCCTCAGTCAGTACGGTGGGGAAGTCATTGCGGAGTTTGTGGAGGTCGAGAGCGGCAAGCGAGCAGACCGCCCCGAGCTCACTAAGGCGGCCGACTATGCAGAGCTGGCTAACGCTACCGTATTGGTGGCCAAGCTGGATCGAATGTCTCGCGACCTTCACTTCATCACCAGTCTGCAAAAGCGAGGTATCCGCTTC
>Ga0105356_10006743_pt1 | contig 10678 bp, 3 predicted proteins | sample GOMGulsemesocosm_3_FD_83502 | JGI IMG/M metagenome (GOLD analysis project Ga0105356, IMG submission 83502) | Methane-oxidizing microbial communities from mesocosms in the Gulf of Mexico - GOM9D Gulf of Mexico | ecosystem: Environmental > Aquatic > Marine > Cold seeps | place: Gulf of Mexico...
ATTTGGGATGGAATGTAACGGCAAACGCAGAATGGGGTTATTGGTTTTTTTGGTGAATTCATGAAATATAATTTGATGATGAACTTCTAGTCTTTTACTAAAATAAACACCATTTGATTGATAATTCCAATTGTATAAGCTATTAAATTGCTTTCCAGAAATAATATTTATTACGGTGCTCTTTTTCGTAATTTCTATATCAGAGCTTTTAATATCGGTGCCTTTAAGATCAATTTCTTTCCGCCACAAGCCCCTTACTAATTTGGTGTAAATCAAGGTTGTTGCCGAATTCATAATGCCATAACGTGCACCATCAAACGTTAACCTTTTGGTTTTTCCATTGTTGACATTGATTGCATGAAGGTCGGTGAACTTTTTACCGTAAATAGCTGTGATTATGGCATTATCATTCCAACTCCAACTCGGACGATTATGGGCCTTAAATGGGCTTTTTAATAAAAGCAGCTTTTTACTACTTAACGTGAATATATAAATATTATCCTTCTTTCCTTCACCCGTTGAAGACAAGAAAGCGATTTTTTCTCCACTGTGTGACCATTTAGGGTAACGAATATTTTGTTCCAAATAAGTAAGTTGTTTTCGTTCACTACCATCGGGTTTAGCTGACCAAAGTTCGTAAAAGCCTGACTCATTGGAAATGTAAGTGAATAGATTATTTTGTTGATTATAATCAGGATCATAATGATGATAATCTGAACGGATCACCGGAAATGGACTACTGGCAATTTCGTTGTTTAATTGAAAACTGGCGATGTAGTAATCTTCTTGGCGTTGTTGATAAAAAAGTTGCTCGGTGTTTTTGGCAAAACTCGGGTAACTAAATCCAGGCAGGTCAATCTTTTTACTGTTTTTGCTTTGTAACTCCAAAACATAACCGTTACGAATACCTGCATTTATGGTCCCATATATGAGTTTATCGCCTGCAGGATGCCATGATAATCCAACGATATCTTCTTCACCAAAGGTTAACTGTGTAGTAGCTTTACTGGTTAAGTTTATTAAATAAATATTTTCACTAAAGCGTGTCAACCTTCTCGTTACTGCAATGGATTTCCCATCAGGGGAAAACGCCATATCTCGGTCTTTGTAACCACAATCGTTTGCACAAGAAAATCTTGTCGATGTGATTTCCTCTTGGTTTAAGTCAAGAAAATAGATACCTGAGTCTTGTGCATCAATGCTGAAATCATAAACCGCTAATGTCTTATCGTCACTGGAGATATCGAGATAGTAATAACCGCCTCTCATCGGACAGTTAGTTAATTCTTTTTCTTGGTGAGTGAGTACTTTAAGTCGAATGTATTTACAGGTCTTATTGACTTTGTTTTTTCTAGAAAAATATAAATACTCGCCGTCGTTGCTCCATACACTATGGCCTTCTGTTGCATTGTCAAAAGTTAATTGTTGAGCAGAAGATTCTGGGTGCCAAGTATCTTGCATAAAGAGGTTGGTAGGCTTATTAGTAGATACATGACTATAAACGACATACCGGCCATCAGGTGAAGCGGCTGGAAATAACTCACTACCAGGTTGTTTGGTAATTTGATTATTTTTAATTGGCCCATCTCTAGACGTATCATTTGATAAGAATTTGGAAATAATCAACAATGCCAATAAACTGAGGCCAAGAACAAGGATTATATTTTTATACGATAAAAGCGGATTTTTAGCTAAATCTTCTTTATCTGACAAGTTATTTATTTGATTAGCACTTACTTGTGCAGATGCTTGCTCTAACGAATCTGGTGTAATATTTTGCCATTGTGGCTTAGGAATTAACTTATAACCAGCTTTGCGAATAGTGCCAATGACTTCTGTTGTATTGCTATCGCAGGTTATATTTTTACGTAATTGCCATATAGCGTTGGTAAGGCTTTTTTCGCCAACATAACTATTTGCTCCCCAAATATTTTCGATCAACTCTTCTCTTGAAACGATGCGAGGGTGATGTTGTGCGAGATAGCAAAGTACCTCGATAAATTTAGGTTGTAGTGACTGTTTTTCTTCACCTTCGAGTTGAATTATAAATTCATCAGGCGTTACTAAGCAGTTGCCAATTTTAAATGGGGTAGATATTTTCATTTTGTTGATTTTCCCACTTAAACGCTACAACCTCTCAATAAATCTATCGTTAATGCTAACAAAACTTATCTTAATTTACACCTCTTCATTACATTTTACTGACATTATCTCATTGAAAAACCAAATATTCACAATAGTGTACTATTTTGTTTTTTAAGGTTTTTTTTAGAATCGATATTAAATCGATATTTAAATGATTTAGCGAGGATTGTAGTTATCGCGCCTTTTCCTTAAAACAAACAAGGAAAAAAAAAGCCAATAATAACTAAAAGGTCAAAAGCCAAATCTATAAAAATTTAAACATGAGAGAGAATTCGATGAATAAAAAACTTATCACCATCGCTATACAAGCAACTTTAACAAGTGCGATAGCCAGCTCGGTAGTTACTTTTTCTGCTCTGGCTAATAGCTTGGCCGAGCAAGAAATAGAAAAACAAGGGTTTAAAAATGTGCAAACAGCGAAAAATAATTCACCGCAAGTTGATGAGAAAATTACAGTTACAGGCTCAAGACTGCGTAGAGACAGTTTTACCGTTGCGACACCTTTAGTAACTTTAGGTAAAGACGCTATAAGTGATACTGGTTTGGCTGAGCTTTCAGAAATACTTGTCGATAATATTCCTTCACTTTCTTATGGTGTTAGCAATACCACCAGTCAATCAAGTGTTTCTAATACAGGTATTACTACGGTAGAGCTCAGAGATCTGGGGGCCAATCGTACCTTAACTCTTATTGATGGTCGCCGTGTAGTGTCAAATTCTAAAAGTGGTAACTATGTCAGCATGAGCACTATTCCGTCGGGCATGGTGCAACGTGTTGAAGTGATCACTGGTGGAGCGTCGGCAACTTACGGAGCAGATGCAGTCTCTGGTGTCGTCAATATTATCACGCAAAACGGAAAAGAAGGTTTTACTTTCAAAGCGCGTGGCGGTGAAAGTTCCTCAGGAGGAGAGAAAGAATTCACCTTAGATTTAAACTACGGTACATCGTTTGCCGACGACCGCGGTTATTTATATTTTAGCAGTACCTATGATCGTCAATTTGGTCTTAAATACGGCGATCGTGACCGTGCGGCGATAGAAACCTCATATCGTTATAACCCTGATCTTATGTGTAATCAACTGCGAACAGCAGATGGTTACCAATGTATGCGCGATACCACACAAGATCAATGGAGAAGCCGTAGTGATGGCACCTATGGTGGCGTATTTCTTGAATCAAGCCGTTTTGATAACCATTATTGGTATGATGGTACGACTTTACGGGATGACTGGAAAGATAACGAAGAACGTTACGGTATTAATACCCGTGAATTTGTTCAATTGAAGGTACCCAGCGATAGAGTCGCCACCGCAATCAAAGTCGACTTTGATCTTAATGACGATGTAACCTTTTATTCTCAATTGCAACTCAGTGGTAATTACACAGTTAATGATAAGTCGCCTGAAGATGATTATGAAGGCGCCTATGTAACTTATGTCGATAGAGAAACCGGCGTTCCAGGTACGGTAAAGCCGGGTTATATTCCGATTGATAATCCTTATGTGCCTGATGAAATACGTCAGGCGGCAGGACAATATAAAGATAGAATATACTGGGATAGACGTTTTGCTGAAGTGGGTAATATTCAAACTGATAATGAACGTACAACTATTCGTAGCTGGGCGGGTTTGCAAGGCACATTATTTAATGGCGAATGGGACTGGGATGTCTCAGTCGGTTATGGCAAGTTTCATCAAGAACAATTTCGTTATAATGAATTAAATATTTTTCGTGTACAAAATGCACTCGATGCTGGATATGCCGCCGACGGTGTAACTATTCAATGTAACGATGCAGAAGCTCGTGCAGCAGGTTGTGCACCGCTAAACTTATTTGGTGAAGGTTCTATTTCAACTGAGGCCGCCGATTATATTCGTTCTAATCCAACATTGAATACCTATAATGAACAAACCAATATTATGGGTTATATCGCTGGTGATTTATTTCAAATGCCAGCAGGCGCCGTCGCGGCAGTATTTGGCGCGGAGTATCGTACACAAAGCCAAGAAGCTATTACTGACGATGAGTTAACCTATGGCGGTATCACCTGGAACTTAGTACCAGGCTTTAAAGGCGAAATTAAGGTCGCTGAAGTTTTTGCTGAAGCATCATTGCCATTATTACGTGAAGTTGTTGGTGCTAGAAACCTTTCGTTAGAGACTTCTGTTCGTGCATCGAATTATGATATTGATAGTGTTGGCACGGTTTTAAGCTATAAACTGGGCTTTTTATGGCAACCACTTGAAGGCTTGAATATTCGAGGTAACTGGGCTACAGCTCAACGTGCACCAAGTGTTAACGAATTATTCGAACCTGCCGCCGGTGATTTTGATAGCTTTGATGATATTTGTGATGGTGTTACAGCGACGTCAACAAAAGCAGGTCATGACAATTGTCGCTTAGACGCAAATATTGCTGCTCTTATTGCTGAAGATGCAAGTTTTGAATTTGAAGACGATAACAGTGGTTATTCTCCCAATGCTGGCAATCCAAATTTGAGCGAAGAAACTGGTGATACAGTCACTTTAGGTTTTACACTCGAACCTACTTTTTTGAAAGGTTTTAGCTTAGCGGTAGATTATTATGACATCACCATTACCGATGCTATATCAGAATACTCCAACGATCGAATCATCGAAGAGTGTTACGACTCTGGTGTCACTTTAGGCGATGCCAATGAATTCTGTGATGTCATTAAACGCGACACAGAAGGACAGATTGAAGAAGTTTTACAACGTAGTTATAACATTGACGAGCTAAGTACTCGTGGTGTTGATGTCGCAGTGGCTTATAGTTACGATTTAAATAAATGGGGTCGCTTATCGTTCAAACTTGATTGGAGTCACTTATTAGAACGTTCAAATACTTCGACCGGTAATGAAGGTAAAGTTACAGAAGATTATGTTGGTTATTACGGAGCATTTGATGATAAATCTTCAGCGTCTTTAGCATGGTATTTAGATGGTTTGCGTGTACGTTGGAGCACAAGTTACAAAAGTTCGGCCTTACGCAGTAAATCAACACAAGAAGATTGGCAAGAATATATGGATGAAAACGATGCTTTATGTGCGGCAAATGATGCCGATTGTATCGCAGAGCCTGAAGCTTTGGCTTTTCAAGATTATGCTTCTTATATTAAGCACAATCTTTCAGTATCATATGATGTAGCTCTTGCAAACGATACGTCAATTACTGTTTTTGGTGGCGTGAATAATGTTTTTGACAACAAAGGACAATTCTTTTTAGGAGGCCGTGGTAATTTTGGCAGTGAATACGATGCTGGTACTGGGCGTTTTTTCTATATGGGCGCGGAAGTAAAATTCTAACTATATGAGTACTTTCTCTGGAAGATAGACCTTGTCACATGGATGTGACTTTTACTTTACTACGCCAAGTTTGTACTTGATCAAACTTGGCGTTCAATTTTTCATTCACATTTTGTTAAGTTTACGTTAGGCCAATCTATGTTAAATCGAACTTCATTTTTTAAAATACGCATTTTGCATCCTTTCATGGTATTTCTTTTTACAGCTCTTAGTATGACGGCTCTGGCGGAAACCTCATCAGCTATCGTTAACAAAGGTATAACCAAGAAAGATTCTTATGAAGAACTAACCCTATCACCTTTACTTGCAACAGCTATTAACGATGGCCCATACGTATTTAGGGAAGATAGCCAATTAGAAGCTTTTTGGATATGCAAAGGGGTATTGGTAAAAAAGATCATCAAGCCAGAAAGCACGCCAATATCAATAGAACAGTGTCAGCTGCCAGCTAAGGTGCGCAATACTTTAATACCTGAAACGCAAATATTAAACTATCAAGGAGACTTTACCGTTGCAGCACTCAGTGATTTTCATGGTCAGTACGATTTAATGATTGAGTTGTTAACCAACAATCGAATTATCGACGATAATAAAAATTGGCTATTTGGCAATGGGCATTTTGTCATTACGGGTGATATTTTTGATCGCGGTGACAAAGTTACTGAAATATTATGGTTTTTGTATGATTTAGAACAACAAGCCGAAAAGGCCGGTGGCAAGATTCATTTGACGCTAGGTAACCATGAAGTGATGATTTTAAATGGCGATTTACGTTATTTGCATGACAAATATCTTACCGTTGCCGGTCTATTGAAAAAACCTTTCCAAGAATTATTTTCTAAAAAGAGTGTTTTAGGTAATTGGCTACGCAGTAAGCCAGTATTAGTTAAGGTTAATGAACTGCTATTTGCACACGGCGGTTTTCATCCTAAGTTAGCGGAAAAGAAAGTAACACTTAAAACCATTAACGAAGTTTTTAAAGCGAACTTAATTAAAGCAGAGCTGAATCAACCCCGAGAGGGTTTTGCAAAGTTTTTGCATAAAAGTCATGGTCCAATTTGGTATCGAGGTTATTTTAGCCAAGACAAAGATAAAGACAAAGGGGCTAGCAGTGCTGAAATAGATTTATTGTTAAAGCACTTTGAAGTGAAACACTTAATTGTCGGGCATACTTCACAAAAACAAATAGAAACGCGCTATCAAGGTCGGGTGATTGCCATAGATTCAAGTATAAAGAGAGGTAAGTATGGAGAAATACTTTTTATAAGAAAAGAGGACTCAGGCGCATTCAAGATGTCGAGGGGCAGTCTTTCAGGAGATATTTTACCTTTGCAAAATTAAGTTGAATTAATGGGGCCATCGGTCTTAGTGCGCGTTGACCTTTCTGGCTCCTTTTATAGTCGATTATTTTACCAGACCTTTAAATATGACATTTAAGTAAGACCTTTAAATTAGTCATTTCAAATATCTGGCCATTAGACTATTTAAGGACAGCCTAACATTAACCTTGTTACTTAAGCGTGTCTTAAAAGCTCTCGTCACTTGTAACCTCATATTTCAAAAACGACTTTCATCGCAAATAAATGTTATTGAACCGATCCCTTTAAACATTTCCTGCTGCTTTACTTATAATTTTTTGACTTTTGAAATTATTATTAGGGCAGAATAATGAATGTAACCCGCGCCGCTTTAAAAAACCCCGCCGCTATTATTGTCATTGTTGCCTTGGTAATGGTGTTCGGGTTAATGAGTGTCTTTAAACTTCCAATCCAATTAACACCTGATATTGAACAACCACAAATTAATATTTCTACAGGTTGGGCAAGTGCAGCTCCCGCAGAAATGGAGTCGGTCATTATTGAACCGATCGAAAATGTCGTTAAGAATACGCAAGGTGTGACCAACGTCAGTACCAATATTCAACGTGGCTTTGGTAATATCACACTGACTTTTGATGTTGGTGCTGATATGCAAAAAGCCATGCTTGACGTCATTAACAACCTTAATCAAGCACCACCTATCCCCCTTGATGCAAGAGATCCCATTGTATCTGCGGGCGGAGGAAGGGGAGGTCCGAATACCGCATCCTTAATGATAAAAACGTTACCAAATAACCCTGCACAAGACTTAGGACAATATCAAAAGCTAATAGAAGACGTTGTTCGTCCTCGGTTTTCTCGTATTCAGGGGATGGGGCAAGTAAATTTACAAAGTCATCGGCCGAGAGAGTTAAGAATAACATTTGATCCCCTGAGAACCGCGTCATTGGGTTTGTCACTTTCAGATATTAGTTCAACCATTTCTCGAGCAAGTGATGTTTCAGCGGGTGTTGCCAATGTTGGTAGGCGCCAATACACAGTGCGATTTTCGGGGCAATACGATGTCAGCAACTTAACTGAAATGATTATGGGTTACAGTGGCGATCGTCCTATTTATTTGAAAGATATCGCCACTGTTGAAAATACTCTTGTTGATCGTTTCGGTTTCAATATGAGAAATGGACAGCCCTCGTATTACTTCACCTTGAGGCGTCAAAATGATGCTAATACAGTCGCCTTGCTAGACGAAATTAATGTGGCGATTAAAGAACTCAATGAAGGTCCAATGAAAGAAGCGGGTTTGGTCATTGAGCTTAGTTTTGACTCTTCAGTTCATATCCGTAATGCCTTAAAATTAGTACAAAACAATCTAGGTTTGGGGATTGTACTGGCGTTGGTTATCCTTTGGCTTTTTTTACGTGGGTGGAGAAATATACTCATTATCGGGCTAACAATACCTATTTCCCTTATGGTTGCCTTTGTTGCGTTAAGTCTCTTTGATCGAAGCCTAAATATTATTTCATTAGCAGGATTGGCTTTCTCGGTCGGTCTAGTGTTAGATGCAGCGATAATAGTACAAGAAAACATTGTCCGATTACGTGACTTAGGCATGGAGGCCAATAAAGCTGTAATGCGTGGAGCTTTACAGGTTACCGGAGCACTGTTCGCGTCAACAGCAACCAGTGTCGCAATATTTCTACCTATTTTGTTTATGGCAGGCATTGAAGGTCAGTTATTTTCTGATCTAGCGCTAACACTTTCAATTGCCGTGATTGCGTCACTTGTTACAGCGATTACTATTTTACCCATTGCGAGCAGGTATTGGCTGAAAACGAAGGCAGACAACGATCCTTTTGCACATTATTGGGAAAAATTGACGAATTTAGTTATGCGTTTGACCAATACACAAATCAAACGAGTTAGCTGGATTTCATTATTATTAGGCGGCTCTATTTTTGTTATTGTCTTATTAATGCCTAAAACGGATTTCATGCCTCGAGCACCTATCGATGGCTTCTTTTTTAGCTTAAATATGCCACCAGGTGGTAATGTTGAGTTTATTGAAAAAGAAATGGCATCTTTAGTCAAAGAGAGGTTGGCCCCTTATTTAACCGGCGAAAAATCTCCTCAAATAAAGAGCTACAATTTCTATTCATTTGGCGCAAGGTCAACAGGTGGCTTTATTTATGCGCAAGACCCTACACGCGTAGAAGAATTGATGGAAGTAATTCGCAGTGAAGTGTTGGGTGGCTTACCTGATACGCAAGTGTTTCTCTTTCGAGGATCAATGATCAATGTTTCAGGTGGTGGTAATGGACGAACCGTAGAAATTAACGTGCAAGGGCCTGATATTGAAAATTTAATGTCAGTTGCACAGGTAGGTATCGACGCCATTAACAAAAACATGAAAGGTACAACCGCATTTCCAAACCCGGGCTTAAGTTTGTCTGAACCCGAGCTAAAGCTGGTACCTAACGATCAACGCATTACGCAAGCGGGTTTAACTCGACGTGATGTCGCCAACGCAATTCGCGCTTATACAAGTGGTTTATTTATAGGTGAGTATTTCGATGGCAATGATAGGGTCAATGTTATGTTACGCGGTGAGCAATGGGACACACCTGATGAATTATCCGCCTTACCCATATATTCTCCACTAGCAGGCATTCAAACTATTGGAGAGTTAACTTCAATTTCACGAACTGCAGGACCGACAAGCTTAAGACGCGTTGACGGTAAAAGAACCATCAGTATTCAAGTCTCTCCGCCAGCAACAATGTCACTGGAAGAAGCCTTAGTTGTTCTAAATGAAAAAGTTATTCCTGAAATGAAAGCGCAGTTGCCTAGTGAAGCCTCAATCCAATTAAGTGGTAATGCCGATAGAATGGCGGCCGCAATTAAGGATATGATTAATAATTTTGTACTGGCCTTAGTTATTTTATTTTTACTAATGACTGCATTATTCAAATCCCCTAAAGACAGTCTAGTCGTGTTACTTGTAATGCCATTGGCAGTAGCTGGCGGCGTTGCAGGGTTGAATTTATTAAACTTAGTCACTTACCAATCGTTAGATTTATTGACGATGATCGGCTTTATCATTTTGTTAGGCCTAGTGGTAAATAACGCCATTTTGATTGTTGACCAAACAAGGCAGGCTGAAAAAGAAGGTCTTTCAAGAAGAAGGGCAGTAGCTCAAGCTATTCGCATACGTGCAAGACCTGTCTATATGAGTACACTTACCAGTTTATTTGGTATGTTGCCATTGATGGTAATGCCAGGCGTTGGCAGTGAAATATATAGGGGGCTAGCCACTGTTATTGTTGGTGGGATGCTTATCAGTGCAGTATTTACTTTAGTGCTATTTCCAAGTCTATTAAGATTTGGCGAAAAGTCAGTGAATAATAAATCGGGGCAAAACGATAACGTGGAAGAGTTACATAGTGAGATAGAACCTAAATTATTACAAAGCCAAGTTAGCAAATAAATGGCTAGGAGAGCGTTATGTTAGAAATAATTAAATTTAAAAGAATATTTGTTTGTTCAATTGCATTGGTATTATTCACGGGGACTTTATCTCATGCCGCAGAGGCGCCGCCAAGCCCTGTCAAAGTTGATACCGTGACTGAAATTTCTTTGTCTGCTAGTGCTGATTTAATGGGAACGTTACATAGTCGTTCTTATGTAAATGTTACCGCTGGTGTTAGTGGCAGGTTAGACTGGTTACAAGAGCCGGGAACCTTGGTTCAAAAAGGTGATGTATTAGTCAAAATGGATTTACTACCGCTGGAGCTTAAAAAAGCGGAGCAAAAGGCTCAAATGAAACGCGCGAGTATCAATTCAGGTTATTTAAAAAATGAATTAAAGCGTTTGCAGAAATTGAAACAAACC
>Ga0105356_10006745_pt1 | contig 10677 bp, 8 predicted proteins | sample GOMGulsemesocosm_3_FD_83502 | JGI IMG/M metagenome (GOLD analysis project Ga0105356, IMG submission 83502) | Methane-oxidizing microbial communities from mesocosms in the Gulf of Mexico - GOM9D Gulf of Mexico | ecosystem: Environmental > Aquatic > Marine > Cold seeps | place: Gulf of Mexico...
CCGTAGGGCTCAGTGATGCTGTCGGCGCTGAGATTCCGTTACAGGGCGGAGACTTGTCCGGTTATTTCTCTGCTCAATTACTTGGTTTTAATGGCACGGGTATTAGTGGTGTTTATACGCTATCGGGCTCGGGGCTGGATGTTTTTGCAACGGGGCTTTTTCAGCGAGCCAACCGCCTGGATATAGTGCCGGAAGGCACGCCATTAACGGCTGGAGGGCTCGGCATTGTTGCTTCTGTAAAAGGTCGTGATCAGGCCGTGGATCATGTGAATGATCAATTTACAGTCGATGCGGATCACAGTATTTACGTCAATTCGGCATCAGCCCCCACCTACATTGAAAAAACGGGGGACAGCAGCTGTGTTAGTTGTCAATTTGAGGCAGGCGAAGCCAGTTATCAGGATATTGGCTCCAACGCGGCAACGGGTTCCTATTGGGGGCGTTGGGAAGGAGGCTTCACGGTGGCTGAAAATGGCTTAGTGCTGGACCCTCTGGGTGATCAGCTGCATTACATTGGGAATGCACAGGTAACCTCTTATTCAGTGATTCAGGGGCAAACCGGTGTTGCCAGTTTTGATTACGTGGGTGGCACCTCCCCCACCGACGAGCAGGGGAATCTAGGCTCAGTGGTCGCTGCGCAGACTAACCTGAAGGTAGATTTTAATGCGCAGGTTTTTTCGGAGGTGAATTTAGGTTTGATGCTGGGTGGAACGGGCTATCAATTGAGTAATGACATTAAAGTCGCTATTGATGCCGACCTAAGCAGTAAAATTCCGATTTCTGGAAGCGGGCTAACGGGTGATTTCTCTGCGCAATTTGTGGGATCAAATGCCGAGGGTGTTAATGCCAGTTACCATGCCGGCTCAGGTCAGACCTCCATCACCGGTGTCGCGACGTTTGACCGTAGGGCTGTGGTGGTGGAGCCTCCTCGTGTTCCCGACATTCCAGATGATGGTTGTGGCGGTTGTGAAGGCGGCGAAATGGAGTTTCCCCAATAGCTTTAATACCCGATAACTATTTACTGGTATGCACAAAGACGCCTTGCCATCCCTCGGGTGGTGAGGTGATCAACTCCTCGCACCGTTCAGTGTATATATTGTATATTTTCCTATATGTGTCTGTGTTATCTAGCACCTGAAACGCTTGATGTGCGCGCTTGAAATCACCCTCTAGATAAAACCCGAGCGCACGGTGGTAAGCTTCCAATTCAGCACTGTTTTCAGGTGAATTAGTAAGCTCATAGGGTTCATAGATATCGATGGGCTCTACTTTACCTTTTACCTGTACTCGATCTAGGTGGCGAAAGGACATGCGATCGCCAATATCATCTTTGGTTTTGTCTGAAACGATTAATTGCACGCCATAGAATTTGGTCAATCCTTCTAGGCGAGAACCAAGGTTCACTCGATCACCCAATACGGTGTATGAACGGCGATAAACAGACCCCATGTTACCTACGTTCATCTCGCCGCTGCTGATGCCCACACCTACGTAGACTTCTGGGCGTCCGGCGGCAATAAAGTCTTCACGTAATTCATCGGTTTTTTTGAGAATAGCCAGTGCGCCCCTCGTGGCGTGATAGGCGTGCTCGTGATCATTCAGTGGTGCCCCCCAAAAAGCCATCACCATGTCGCCCACGTACTTATCAATAGTGCCTTCATTTTTAAAGATGATCTCTGTGATGGGGGTGAAATAATCGTTAAGCCAGTCTTTAAGCTCAACGGCCGTCAGTCCTTCGGAAATACTGGTAAAACTGCGGATATCGGCAAACAATACACTCATTTCTCGGCGGTCACCGGCCATGGAAAATTGACCGGGTTTTTGACTCATCTGTTCGACTAATTGCGGTGGTACGTACTGCCCAAACATGGACTTCAAGTGCTGTTTGTCGCGGCTATTGATAACAAAACCGTAGGCCATGTTGAAGGTGCCAATGAATAATAAATTCAATACCGGAACGACGGTGTCTATGGCAAATTGTTTGCTGACCCAAAGCCACTGATCAACGGCAATAACCAACGCAATGAGTAAGCTGGCGCTTACTAATTGTCGAATAGGGCTAAGTCTTGGCAAGGCAATGGCGAGGCTAAGCCCGCTGAGGACAATTAATAGGAAATTAATGCCGTGTGACCACTCGGGCTTGGTAAATAGGCGGTGGTTGATAATACCGCTGATGACATTGGCATGGACTTCCACGCCTGGATAGAGCGCGTTGGTTGGTGTCGCTCGGAAGTCTGAAAGAGCGGCGGCGGTTGAGCCGATGAGTATGATTTTACCTTCTATTAATGCAGGGTCATTCTTACCAGACAACACCTGAGCAGCGGAGACATAGGGGAAGCTATATGCTGGGCCGACGAAAGGGATGAGTAAGTTAGCGTTGCCGTTAACGGGTATTTCTTGGTTGAATACCTGTATGGAGCGAAGGACTTGCTGGCCACCTATGGCGTCATAATTGAAATCGACGCTGTCGGGTAAAAGGAACGCTAGGCTGCTGGCCAACGCTAATGAGGGGTAAAGTTGACCGTCATAATGTTGCAATAAGCGTGCTCGCCGCATCACACCATCGGCGTCTGGGTAGGTATTGATAAAACCGGTGTAATTGGCTGCTTGCTGCAGGCTAGGGATATTGCTGATATACCCTTGCATTGCAGGCAGGTTTTTCATAAAACCTTGATCTACTGCGCCAGTAGGTAATGGGTCGCTCAAAGCCCATTTACGAAATTTACTGTGGTTGAAGGCCGTACTGAGTACAACTTCGTTGTCGGCGACAGTTTGAGCAAAGCGGCTATCGCTATCAAGTGCGTGCTCGAGAGAGTCAAAGAATTCAGCCTGCTGCTGTTGTTGCTCTTTGGATAATGACGTTTGAAAGCGGTGTACTTGTTGCTGGGCTTGATCTTGCGCCTCGGGGAACAGCACATCAAACGCAACAATGACGGCGCCCTGCGCCGTTAGTTGTTCGACTATAGTCGCTAGGTGGTCGCGAGACCAAGGCCAGTGACCCAATTCGTTGAGAGCTTCTTCATCTATGTCGATGATGACGACAGGCAGTTCGTCTCTATTGGCGTGCTTTTCTGCCAAGCTACCTTTAAGCCGCAGGTCATAATGAATCCACTCCAAGCGTTCTCGTAAAGAACGCAGGGTACCGTCTTCAGTCAGATAGAAGAACACCATGGCGAGCATAATCAGCATGCTCGTTAATGACGGTATCAAGCGGTAATAAAGTTGAGTTCGATCCAGGGTGAACATGGTCTGCTCTTGTTTGTATGGATAGGCTGCAATATGAGTTATTGGCTCAGTCTAGCAAATGCCCTGCAACGTCGTCAGCTATACTGTTCAAGGTCTTTAAAGGAAAACCCTATGTCTGTACTCATCCTGTCTCGCCGAAGTGTATCGCTGTGTCTCTCGCTCCTGTCGGCTCTGTGCGTGATGAGTTCAGCGCCCGTCGCGTTTGCCACGGGTTACAGCGTGGCGGGACAGCTGGATGTGTTTAAAAAAGGCGGTATAAAGCCACTCAGACACTTCGACAATGCAGTGCTCTACCTCACTCGGCAGGGCAAAGCGCTAAAGACCACTGCGCCGGCTAAAGCCATCGCTGTGAATCAGACTAAAAAGCAGTTTGTGCCGCGCTTACTGCCGGTTGTTAAGGGGCAGTTGGTACACTTTTATAATCGCGACAGGGTTGATCACAATGTCTTTAGCAGCGACGAGCACAATGAATTTGACTTGGGCCGCTACCCAAAAGACAGTTTTGAGCCCCAGCGTTTTAATCAACTTGGGTTACAGAAAATATACTGCAACATCCACAAAGCGATGATTCTCGATGTCATGGTGTTGGGCAATCACTATTTTTCTCTCACCGACCGTGAGGGGAATTTTAATATTCACAATGTCCCTGCCGGTCAATATCAACTGCACGCTTGGCATATTTATGGCGGCGAATCGGTGCTCGACCTTGAGGTCAAGGAGGACGTCTTCATTGACGACCTTGTCGTAACGAGCCTCAGAGTAGTACGAGAACTCAGTCAGCATTTGGACAAAGAGGGTAAGGCTTACAGAAAATTGAAGGCGGGATACCGCCGTTAATAAAGTGGGCTGCATCGCGTGCAGGGAGATGGCCCCGTAGAAGCTATACGGGTCTACGAAGAACCTATTTATCGTCGGGTCCAAACCTATAAGGAAGTACACTTTTGTTAGGAACTCTGCCGTTTCGCTACCGGCTTACCATTATTCTTGTCGCCATGATTGTATTGCTCGTGGCAACGCTGGATTTCATCTCGCTGCGCAATATTGAGTTACGTTTTCGCACCCTAATCGATAATAACTTACAGCAAACCCAAGGCTTGGTAGATCAGCGTCTGGGAGATGGTTACGACCAACTGTATGCCAGCGGTGTCATCGCGGCGGACTTAAAACTGGTCTATGACCTCTTGGTCGATAGCGGCCTCAGTGACGCCACCCGCAATGATATGGTCAGCGAAGAATTATTGCCGAGTTTGATCGGTATTGATTTCATGGGCGTGGTGGATGGCGATGGTCAGTGGCGTGGTGTTAACGATATTGATGAAGCGGTTAATGTGTCGTTTTCGACCTTGCTTGAGCAACTGCCCAGCCACTCGGTGCTATCACAGGTGTTGGAAGGTGAGGCCAGTGTGGGACACTTGTTTATCGGTGGCACCATGATTCAAGTGGTGGCTATCCCGGTATTTATCGGCGAGCAAATGCTGGGTGCGGTACTTTTGGGTAAACATTTTAGCCAGGTGCATCTCGATGAAATTAGCCAGACGGTTGATGCGGTGGTGGGCTTGATTGAACAGCAAACCCTGGTCATGTCTTCCTCATGGCCAGCGCAGGAGAGTTTCTCTAGGCGTCTGCAAAATTTGGGTGAAGAGGCCATGTTTACTCACAATGCGACACTGCAAGTTGTATTGATGGGGGAGCGTTATTTAATTCGCCACACCACCGATGAAAATCGTTTCTTTCCGGACTACCTAGTGGCGAAGTCTTTAGACGCGGAGCTTCTGTTCGTCGATGGTATTCGTGCCACCACTTTGTGGGTCAGTGGTCTGGGGGTTTTGGTGGCGCTGCTGTTGAGCTTGCTGGTGGCGGCGGGCATTGCTAAACCGCTGGAGCGTCTGCGGCTTGCGACGCGCGAGGTGGCCGATGAGAATTTTAGCCATCGAGTGCCGATTAAAGGCGCGGATGAATTCTCGGCACTGGGTCTGGCGTTTAACAATATGATGCAGGGGCTTGAGGAGAAGCAAGTGATTCGAGATGCTCTGGATAAGTCGGTGTCGCGTGAGATTGCCAGTCACTTACTGGATCATGGCGCGGTGCTCGGCGGGGAGTCACTTGATTCAAGCGTCTTGTTTGCCGATATTCGAGGTTTCACCGAATTATCTGAACGTCTGACCGAATCACAACTTATCGAATTACTTAATCGTTACTTTAGTAAAATGAACGTCTGTATTTTGTCCCACGATGGGGTTATTGATAAATTTATTGGTGATGCCATTATGGCGATTTTTGGTGCGCCGATTAAAACCCCAGATCACGCGCTGTCAGCGTTGACGGCGGCGTTGGATATGATCGTTGCCCTCGATGATTTTAATAACGATATCGGTGAACGATATGGCTGTCAGTTACGCATAGGCGTGGGGATTAATACTGGACGGGTCGTCGCGGGTGTGGTCGGATCACCGGATCGTATGAATTACACGGTGCTGGGAGATCAGGTGAATATCGCCTCCCGTATTGAGGGGCTCAGTAAGTACTATGGCGTCTCACTTATTATCACTGAGGCGACCTTACAAGAATTGCCTGCTAAAGAAATAGAAGGACAATGGACTTTTCGCTATTTGGATCGAGTGCAAGTGAAAGGGCGCTCGACTGGTCTGGCGGTCTATGAACCGTTAATTCGGGGGGAGGCTGTCGACGGTATGGTTGCCAGCTATGATAGGGCCATGGTGGCGATCATGTCGGAACATTTTGGTGAGGCGCTTGAGGTACTGTCAACGCTTTTGAGCCTTTACCCAAATGATCGGGCGAGTGAATTACTGCGGACTCGCTGTGAGGGTTATCTAAAAAATCCGGAATTATTTTCTCGTGAGTACCAGTCTGGCGTGCGAATTTTCGATCATAAGTAATGGTTAGCTGTCGATGAGAAGGCTGATTTCAGGGGCGATTGACGTATTGGTTATGGAAGTGATGTGCTTTTCGAATTGGACCACCCCTTGAAGAAAGCTTGTGTGGCCCTATAATGCACGGCCATGATTACCGTTGAAAAGAACCCATGCAGCGCCACCTAGCCTATCAGTTTGACAGCACGCAACGAGCTGCTCGCTTTTACCATGACATTAAAAGCGGTGATGTGCTATCTGTACAAGTGCGCTTTCACCCTGATAATTACACGGTATTGACGACCTATCGAGAAGTGCACAGCGGCTGTTTTGATGACACCAGCTCAAAGCTTGATGAACTGTCTGAAGTCCACGGCGGCTGGGAAGTGGCCGCTAGGCTTTAGCCGCGTGATTCAAATTTACACCTGTCTGGATGGGTCATCCTTTCTAGTACTTCGCCTGACTTGCCGGTCAACTTCAGCCCATAGTGCCTCTGCTATTTTTGCTCTAATCTAGGGCAAATATACAGAATAATGGGGTTAACAATGGGCGACGTAATTCTGCTAGCGGCTATCCCGCTTTTTTTGCTGCTAATTTGCATTGAATATTGGTTCGATCGACGCCGAGGGACCGGTTATTACCGCTTGAATGATGTGTTCAGCAGCCTGTCCGTTGGCATTGTAATTCGCAGCAGTAAATTGGTGGTCTTTGGGCTTGGCGCCTATGTTATGCAGCATTTGTTGCCTAACTTGGCTCTCCCGCTGTTCACCGAAGCCCAGTACCAGTGGTTGGCTTGGCCGCTGGCGTTTGTAGTCTATGACTTTCTGTATTACTGGGCTCACCGCATGGCGCATCAGATTAACTTCTTTTGGGCTGCGCATTCGGTGCATCACCAAAGTGAAGATTACAATCTGACCAAGGCCCTACGCTAGACCAGTAGCAGCATATTGGGTTGGATATTCACGGCGCCTATGTTGATGCTCGGTGTCTCGGTTGAGATGTATGTCACCTGCGCGGCTTTGAACCTTATATATCAATACTGGGTTCACACCCAGCACATCGGCCGGTTAGGCTGGTTTGAGCGGTATATGGTGACACCATCACACCACCGGGTTCACTATGCTCAGAATGCGTGTTACATCGATAAAAATCACGGTGGGGTATTTATCCTCTGGGATAAGTTTTTTGGGACTTTTCAAGAAGAGCTGAAGAGTGAACCGCCCATCTACGGTATTCGCCGTGCGCTTAACTCCTTTAATCCGCTTTGGGCCAATGTACATGTGTGGTCATCACTGTGCTTAGACGCTTTGCGTACGCGCAGTTGGTGGGATAAATGCCGTATTTGGTGGATGCCAACGGGTTGGCGGCCGGCGGACATGGAAGCGAATTTTCCGATTCAAAAGACACCCCTTGAGAATTTTAATAAATACGATCCGCCGGTAGAGCGGGAAGTGAAAATCTATGCATTCCTACAATTAGTAGCAGCTACGGGCATGATGCTGTATTTCCTGTGGCACTTTACTGGTTTGAGTTATCCGCTGGTGGCGTTGGGTTGGCTGATGGCCAGTTTGCCTTTAGTGAGCACCGGTCTGGTGTTGCAAGGCCGTTCTAAGGATTGGGAGTTTTATCGCCTGTTGGTGGCTTGGGTTGGATGTGGGCTGGGTTGGGGTTTGATGTCGCCTATGACGATGGCGGTCTATGGCTCCTACTTGTTACTCAACAGCCTTGCCTACTTTGTATGGCTTACAGGGGTGCCTCGGTTATCCTTGAGTCCGCGCTGAACGTGTGAATAGGTTGGCTAGCTTAGTTCATTGGCTCGGCGGTAGAGGCCTTCATAGTCAAACAGTTTCTCGCTGATATCCCACTGTGGAAGGTAAAACTTTTTATCTTTACGCTGACTGGCGATGACAAAGTCAGGGTGCCGAAACTGTGCGGCTAAACACACAGCTTCATCAGGGTGTTTAGGTTTGAGGTGCTGGGTGGTAAGGCGGTCCTTCACGTGTAGCTTGATGAAGTGATGGTAGAACGCGCCCTGCTGAGCGGGCGTTTGTAGGGCGAATGTTTCACTTAGGTCGGCGCCGTCCTCATCAAAATATGTGATTTTAAGCCGTGGCTGGGCTTTTTTGTTGTTGATGCTTTCCAGTAGCATACCGCTGCAACGCAGCACCTTTTTATCGTTTAATTTTAGTGCTTCCTGCAGTCTTTTATCTGGATCGACTAAGAGTTCTTGGCATTGATTGCATTGGCGCGCTGCAATGTCATTCTCTGCGTTGCAGTGCCCGCAAGTTTTAAAGCGATAGCGAAAGTCGCATTGTTGCTTAGCGCCTTCGTTGCTTTCTATAAGTCCTTGGCAGCGGCGCCCATAGTGCTCAATGAGATCACCGTCGCTGTCCATCATACCCCAGAAGCTATTTTCATGATCACACACTGGGCAGAGTACTTGTACGGGTACGGCGTCGGAGTCTGGTTTGGGCTCATCAATCTGCGGTTCAAATAAATCGAACTGGTTGCCTGCATAATCGAGTACCAGACATTCTTTTTTCCCCTCGTTTAAGCGCAAACCTCGACCGACGATTTGCTGGTAGAGTGCGACGGATTCGGTGGGTCGTAATATGGCGATCAAATCGACGTGTGGTGCATCAAATCCAGTGGTGAGTACAGAGACATTAACCAAAAACTTTATTTGTTTATTTTTAAAGGCTTGAATAACACTGTCGCGAGCGCGGTCCTTCATGTCGCCGAGAATAATGGCCGAGCACTCCGCCGGCAGATAACTGAGAACCTCTTTGGCGTGTGCCACGGTGGCGGCAAAAATCATCACTCCTTGGCGGGTGTTGGCCTGGTCGATAATCTGTTCGGTTATGCGCGCGGTGGCGCGCTTGCTACCACTCAAGATACGATTGAGGTCGCTTTCATTATAGTAGCCGTTACTCGATGGACGCAGCTGTTCAAAATCATAAAGCGCCACCGGCGCGTCAAGTAGTTTTGCGGGTGTCAGGTACTCATGTTCAATCATGTAGCGCAGCGGGAGCTCAAAAATACAGCGTTTAAACGCTGTGTCTTGCTGGGTGCGTACGCAATTAAGTTGACGGTGTTGTTGATAAACCCAGCCCGTGTCGAGTCGGTAAGGTGTGGCGGTGAGCCCCAGTACCTTTAGGTCTGCGTTGAAATGTGAGAGGGCGCTAATAATCTGTTGGTACTGGGAGTGCTCATCGAGCGACACACGATGGCATTCATCGATAATGATCAGAGAGAATTCATCGGCAAAGGCATCGAGGTTTCGTGCGACCGATTGCACACTGCCAAATACTACTTGTTGGCTGGCTTCTTTGCGATTTAAACCGGCGGCGAAAATGCTCGCCTGTAAACCGTAGCCTTGGTATTTACTGTGGTTTTGCTCTACCAATTCCTTAACGTGTGCGAGTACCAAAATACGGCGCTTAGCAAGGCGAGCCAGCTCGGCAATGACCAAACTTTTACCCGCACCGGTCGGCAGCACAATGACCGCGGCTTCACTGCTGCGGCGGAAGTGTTCGAGGGTCGCTTGCACGGCGTCCAGTTGGTAGGGGCGTAGCTGTAGTGTCATGGTTGTCTAGCGCGCTCTTATATTAATAGATTTCATGCCATTGAATTGCTTGGGTTCTCTCACCCCTATTATAAAGCATGAGTAAGAGTTGTCTTCACAGGCTGTATTTAGCACCAGCTGGCTTCGCCGCTGGGCTTGCGTAATAGCTCTTCAATATTGGCGTGTAGAACACGATAACCGACATTACCGTAAAGCACTTGCCGCCCACCATCGAGCACCCAAGAGGGGCTACCCTTAATATTATTCTCCTGCGCCTTTTGATAATCCTCCATGAGTGCTGCCGCTGCGCTGCCATTCTCTAACGCGCTGAGTAAAAGTGTGCGATCGAGTGATTGCTGTTTGGCAATATCAAGTAGCAGAGACTGCCGGCCAATATCCTTTGCCTGTGTATAAAATGCGGCGCGGATGGCTAGGGTAAACTGCTCACTGGACTCGTTGCCGTAGTGTATGTCACATGCTTTGATAAGTAGATGGGCGTTGAGTGACGACTGGGGTTTTACACTACGCCAGAGCTCTGGGTTTATGGGGGCGCTGTCAAAAGGGGTGACCGAGGCGTGTACATAATCTGCAAAGCCTTCAGCCCCACCACGTGTCGCCCATTGTTGAGCCATCCTGCGCTCATAACTGCCAAATAAATTGAGGAAGTGAGGGCGCAGTAGGACCTTGTCGCCCCACTGACTTTGCAATTCATCGTTGCGGCGCTGGGCAATCCACGACCAGGCGCAAAGCACATCAGAGTAGTAATCGATGATCAGAGGGCTGGGTTGCTGTGTCGTCATGTTATGGCTCTCGCACGTTGCATGGTTGATAACGCTAAGCGTTTTTTGAACCTTGGTTCCAAGGCATAGCGGCGAGCATCATACCCATTGCACAGGTGTCGGTAATACCCGCGAACATGAGTCCCGCGCCAACGAATGCGGAGAGGCCAAAAAAACCAGTGTGAACAATGCTGCCCAGCACTACGCCACTGAGGAC
>Ga0105356_10006760_pt1 | contig 10661 bp, 11 predicted proteins | sample GOMGulsemesocosm_3_FD_83502 | JGI IMG/M metagenome (GOLD analysis project Ga0105356, IMG submission 83502) | Methane-oxidizing microbial communities from mesocosms in the Gulf of Mexico - GOM9D Gulf of Mexico | ecosystem: Environmental > Aquatic > Marine > Cold seeps | place: Gulf of Mexico...
TCACGCTATGGCACGTAAAAAAATAGAAAATATGAGCTTTGAAGAATCACTATCTGAACTAGAAAATATAGTTCAAAATTTAGAGCAAGGCGATGTAAACCTCGAAGAGGCAATGACATTATTTGAGCGCGGACTTAATTTGAGCCAAACCAGCCAAACCAAATTAAAAGATGCAGAACAAAAGATTCAGATTTTAATGAATAAAAATGGTCAACAACAGCTAGAAGACTTTGCCTCTAACGAGAATGACTCCCTGTGAGCCAGTTAGTTGATTTAGAAAACTATCAAAATCGCATCAACAGTTATTTGTCATTAACTTTAGACAAACTTGTGGTAAATGATGAAAAGCTATTGGCTGCAATGCGCTACGGATTGCTTATTGGTGGCAAACGTATGCGACCATATCTAGCCTATATTACCGGAGAATGCATTGGTGCCACCATGTCAGATATTGATGGTATCGCAGCCGCACTTGAATGCATACACGCCTATTCTTTACTGCATGATGACTTGCCTGCAATGGATGACGACGATTTGCGGCGCGGTAAGCCGACTTGCCATAAAGCCTTTGATGAGGCAACCGCAATTCTTGCTGGCGATAGCTTGCAAACCTTAGCATTTGATATTTTGGCAAATCATACATTTTCCGAAAAAATGCAGGGAAAACAGATTAAATTAATCCAACAATTGGTTAATGCCAGTGGTTATCAAGGAATGTGTGGTGGTCAAGCACTCGATCTAAGTGCAACAAATATATCTGTTTCACTATCTGAATTAGAAAAGATGCATTCACTTAAAACAGGAGCTCTCCTCGAGGCTTCGGTTTTAATGGTGACTGAGTGTAACCCATCAGTTACTAATGAAGAAAAAAGACACTTCACAGATTATGCACAGCTAGTTGGCTTAGCCTACCAAGTACGCGATGATATCATTGATATAACCTCAACAGATGAAGAGTTAGGTAAACCTGCAGGTTCAGACCTTGTTGCCAATAAAAGTACCTATCCTGCATTACTTGGATTAACTGGTGCCCAACAAAAAGCAGACGACTTATATCAACAAGCACTTCAAGCTTTGGCCAGTTTGACATACAATACTGAGAATCTATCGCAATTTGCGACATTTATAATAAAACGTACCAGTTAATTGGCTACTAAATAAGAGTTATGACTACAAATTTAAACGACTATCCTTTACTGTCAAATATCAATTATCCTGATGACCTTCGTCAATTAGCGCAAGCTCAACTGCCACAAGCCAGTGAAGAATTACGTCGTTATTTACTAAACTCCGTCAGCAAAAGCAGCGGTCACTTTGCTTCTGGATTAGGTACCATTGAACTAACAGTCGCCCTTCATTATGTTTATCAAACACCATTTGATCATCTTATTTGGGATGTAGGTCATCAGGCTTACCCTCATAAAATATTAACTGGTCGACGTGATCAATTACACACCATCAGACAAAAAGATGGTTTACACCCATTTCCATGGCGTGAAGAAAGCGAATACGATATTTTGAGTGTTGGTCATTCGAGTACTTCAATTTCTGCTGCTTTGGGTATGGCAACCGCGGCAGAAAAAGAAGGTAAGAATAGAAAAGTAGTTGCGGTAATTGGCGATGGTGCTATGACTGCAGGTATGGCATTTGAAGCATTGAATCATGCCGGTGATATTCATAAAGACATGTTAGTCATTTTAAATGATAACGAAATGTCTATTTCAGAAAACGTTGGTGCACTCAATAATCATTTTGCAAAGATGTTATCCGGAAGCATATATACAGGGATTCGTGAAGGTAGTAAGCGCATACTTAAAAACATTCCGCCAATTAAAGAATTAGCGAGTCGCGCTGAGGAACACCTTAAAGGCATGGTTGTACCGAGTACCTTTTTTGAAGAACTTGGTTTTAACTATATAGGACCAATCGATGGTCATGATGTTAATGGTTTGGTTGATACCATTACCAATATGCGTAACCTTAAAGGCCCACAAATTCTTCATATTGCGACGAAAAAGGGTAAAGGCTATCAGGCAGCTGAACAAGACCCAATAAAATATCATGCTGTACCAAAGTTTAACCCAGAAGAAACAAGTTTACCCAAAGCACCTGCGAGCTTACCTACTTACTCGCAAACCTTTGGTCAGTGGCTTTGTAAAATGGCAGAGCACGACGAAAAATTAGTTGCCATTACTCCTGCCATGCGTGAAGGCTCAGGCATGGTTGAATTTAGCCAGCGCTTTCCTGATAAATACTACGATGTTGCTATAGCCGAACAGCACGCGGTTACTTTTGCCGCTGGCTTAGCTATTGGTGGTCATAAACCTGTGGTAGCCATCTACTCAAGCTTTCTTCAGCGTGGTTACGATCAATTAATTCATGATGTTGCTATTCAAAATTTACCGGTATTATTTGCGATAGATAGGGCTGGTATTGTCGGCGCTGATGGCCCAACTCATCAAGGTTCATTTGATTTGAGTTTTATGCGTTGTATTCCAAACATGGTCATAATGACGCCATCTGATGAGCGTGAGTGTCAATTAATGTTGACTACTGGTCATCAACTGAATCAACCTGCCGCAGTACGCTATCCAAGAGGCAGTGGCACTGGTGTTGAATTCCCTGCAATTGACGAAACCATTGAAGTTGGTAAAGCTGTTGTTAAACAAACAGGCGAAAAAATTGCATTATTAAATTTTGGTACAACTTTATTTGAAGCACAAAAAGCGGCTGAAAGAATCAATGCGACTTTAGTGGATATGCGTTTTGTTAAACCGCTTGATCAGTCATTAATTGATCAGTTAGTAAGTGATCATCAAGTATTAGTGACTATTGAGGACAACGCTATTGCTGGCGGGGCTGGTTCAGCAGTTAACGAATATATTTTGGCACAAGGAAAAGCGATCAAAATACTCAATATTGGTCTGCCTGACAGCTTTATAAAACATGGTACTCAAGGCGAAATCCATCACGAATTAGGTCTTGATGGCGATGGTATCTATCAGAAAATATTGAAATTTACTGCATAAAAAAACATTAACTTACATTGAACGCTTCTCTTAGCCAGTTAGCAATATCTGGCTATCAAACCTCTTTTCTTTATCTCATGTCACCAATTACCCTTTGTAATGAAAAGGTAACAGCTAGCAAAGAACATCTCCATATTGATTTTAATATCTCCTAGACAGTCTAGTCATAAAAGCGCTATAAAATAGCCAATAAAAATCATTGGAAATATTTATGCCTGTTGTTCGTATTCTAATTACCTTAGTACTACTAAGTACGTTCGCCACAACTTGTTACAGCCATGGCTCACCAGTTAGTCATCAAACTAATTTAGGTGAATTATCAATTCAAGAAATTCATCAACAGATGAAGCAAGGGAAAATTACCAGTGAAAACTTAGTGCGATTTTATTTAAAGCGCATTGAAGACTTTGATAAAAGTGGGGTAAAGTTACAATCAGTCGCCCAGATAAATCAACAAGCATTAACGCAAGCTAAAGTACTTGATCAACAATTCAAGGTTTCAGGTTTAACGGGTACATTACACGGTATCCCAGTGTTATTAAAAGACAATATTGATACTGGTGATGGTATGGCAAATACCGCGGGCTCTCATGCCTTGGCCAAGAATTTTCCCAAAGATGATGCCTTTTTAGTACAACAGCTACGTAAAGCTGGTGCCATTATTCTTGGTAAAGCAAATCTAAGTGAATGGGCAAATTTTCGTTCAACTACTTCTTCTAGCGGATGGAGTGGCCTATGGGGACAATCAAAAAACCCTTATGATCCTACCACTAGTCCTTGTGGCTCAAGTTCTGGCTCAGGCATTGCTGTCGCGGCAAATTTTTCCACAATTGCTATTGGCACTGAAACCGACGGCTCAGTAACCTGCCCTTCAGCGATGAATGGCATTGTTGGCATCAAACCAACACTAGGTACAGTAAGTCGAGATGGCATTATCCCAATCGCCCACAGCCAAGATACTGCTGGCCCTATGGCAAGAAATGTTACTGATGCAGTTATTTTATTAACCGCAATGGTTGCAGAAGATCAAAATGATCCCGATGTTCTCCCATCAACAATCGATTATTTATCACACCTTAAATCCTCTGGGTTAGAAGGCAAACGCATAGGCATAGCTCGTAACCTTATGGGTTATCATCAAGCCTTAGATTTAGTATTTGAACAAGCAATTACTGATTTAGCTAAACAAGGTGCCATTATCGTCGATAATACTAATTTCGAAAATAAAGACCAATGGGGCGATGCCGAGTTTGAAGTATTACTATATGAATTTAAACATGAATTAGGAAATTATCTCGCAGGAACCGCTGCGGGTATGCCAAAATCCTTAGCTGAATTGATCCAATACAATAAAACTCATGCCGATATCGAAATGCCCTATTTCAAACAAGAACTTTTTGAAATGGCACAAGCAAAAGGAGAATTAACCGATAAAGTTTATCTCGATGCCTTAAGAAAAGCGAAGAATGAAACTCAGCAACAAGGTATAGATTTACTGTTAAAGCAACATAAACTTGATTTGATAATAGCGCCAACTACAGGCCCTGCATGGAAAACTGATTGGGTTAATGGCGACCATTATGGTGGTGCCGCCTCATCTGCCGCTGCTATTTCCGGTTATCCACACATCACGGTTCCTATGGGTTATGTGCACCACCTACCTGTAGGTTTATCGTTCTTCTCAGGGAAACTTAAAGAAGGTACATTAATAGAAGCTGCTTACTCCTATGAACAAGCAACTAAACATCGTAAAGCGCCGGTATTATAAGTACTAACTCAATAAGTACTTTAAAGGTGATTGATATCACTTTACCTTTAAAGTACAACTCTTTAATGAAAATAAGTATCCATTAAGCATTAGGCTATCTTTTTAATATTTCTTGCCGTTCTTTTTTGTATTCTTTAAACAGCTTTTTTTCGGCTTGAGAGCACGCTATATGCTGTTCTTGGGTTGTTGCCTTTTTGATACATTCACTTTTTTTATAATCTTGTCCCACTTGATACAGTTGCTTATTGCTACAAGCAGCTATTATTAAAACAAGAATAATACTAATAGAACTTCGATACATACTTAATTTTCTCCATTGTTAACGCGATTGTCCATCATCATGACTAGAGCGATATTCAATAATATCACCTGGCTGGCATGCTAATACTTCACATATTTTATCTAGCGTAGAAAACCTAAGCCCTTTGACTTTTCCTGAACGTAAAAGTGATAAATTTGCTTCAGTAATACCAACCGCAGCAGCCAATGCTTTCCCTTTTACTTTTCGTGTGGCAAGCATCACATCCAAATTTATAATAATTGTCATTGTATCCACTTAAATAAATTGTTGATTTTCTGACTGTAATTGCGCCGACTCTACGAGGATATTACTTAAAACCCAAAAAATCATCGCCAGAATAATGCCTTTAAGCTCATGACTAGACAACGCGATTGATAATAACTTTTGTCCCGTTGGATGATTTAAGGATAGCAATATACTTGATAAAGCAAAGTGAATTGGAGTAACGACAGATTGAGCGAATAGCAATATAGAAAAACGCTTAAGGTATGTACTATTGGTTAAGTTAAAAAACTCGCCACTAGCAAAGTTTTTAAAGGCTTTACTCAAATAGTATAAGCCAAATAAACCAATCAAAAGGTAACTCATCGTAAATAACCAAAGTGAATACCATTGCGTACTATCAACCGTATGCCACTGAATTGGTAAGTTAAAACTGAGCTGTGCTAAGTGTACAAATAATTCGATATCAATTAACAAATAAATGCCCCCCAGAGCGAATACCAATATGGCAGACCTACATACCCAAAAAACAGCTATTGATATTTGTTTATTCATAGTTGTACATTCCAAATTATTATTGTTTAATGAAATTATATTATCGCAAAACAATAATTCCAACAACAAAGGAATATATAATGAAAGCAAACACACTTATTTTTATTGTCACTATCACACTAACAATACTTATAACCAAGGAAGCGAAAGCACTTACCGTACAGCAGTTTGTCAACATTTGTCAGCAAGGAGGAATTGAATGTCATAAACAGCCGATATTACAATCGTACGTTGGTGGTGCGCTCGACATGATAGCCGTATTGCAAGAAAATAATGCTTTGTTAACTAAAGTCTATTGTAAAAAGCCCAAAGTACTTTTCGATGTAAGACAAATCATCAACTTTATTTTAAGTAACAGCGACACAGACAAATCAAAAAATACCATGCTATTGGTTGTTAGGTATTTAACGAAACAAGGTGCCTGCCCACACTCTTGATTGATAAAACTTAACAATATAATGGAGAATCAGTAATGAAAGTAAGCAATCTTGTATTTTGGCTAATGATAATATTGCCAATAATCGGCTGTAAACAACAAGACGCAACCAATAGCACTGTAGATACTATCTATTCTATATCAACAAAAGAGCAGCTATTTTATTCAGCAGTACCAATTGAGACCTGGCAAAACAAAGTATTTCTTGATGCACAGATTAATGATCAAACCTTTCGTTTTATCTTAGATACCGGATCGCCAACCGTACTGACTAAACAAGCTGCCGAAGCGCTTAAATTGAACATAGCGGGCACAACAACCAGCTTAGATGCTAACGGCAATCAGGTCAGTATGGAACTTGCCACACTTGAGCAACTCGTCATTGGCGAAGTTGAATTTCAAAACATCCCTGTATTTATTCTTGATACCCAAGAATTACCTGTGGCAAATTGCCTATTAGATGGTGGCGTGATCGGCTCAGAAATTATGCCGCTAGCTAAATGGCAAATTAACTTTGCTGAAAAAGAGCTAATTTTAACTAATGATTTACTGCAACTAGACTATATCGAAAATGCGAACAAAAACCGATTAACGACAAATAACTATCCTTATGCCCCCATGCTACAACAAACCATAAACAATAGTTTTACTGACACTATCATGTTAGATACTGGTAGCCCTACGTTACTACAGTTAGGATCTAGTACTTATCAAAGATTACAGGAACAACAATTAGTCGCAGCCCCCATTATCGAAGCTTATGGTAGTTTTGGAGAGGCTGCTGCGGGTCAAGAACAAGATAGCATTTTTAATTTAATTGCAATCAATCAGCTATCTTTAGAACAGACATTTTTTGAAAATATACATGCATGGACACGCACTGAAGAACACTCACTTTTAGGTGCACAGATATTTGATTCACATATTGTTACTTTAGACTTTGCTGGCGAAATAGCATACTTTTATCCCTATCAGCAACATATTGAAAAAAATAGCTCTTTAGGTTTTAAGCTCTATATAAAAAACCAATCTGTGCATGTGGGGCTATTATGGGAAAATTTTCCGGCCCAAAACGCAGGATTATCGTTACACGATAAAATAACTAAAATTAATGGGGTAGATTTAACTCAAATCACACAAAGTAATCAATGTGAAATAGTGAAACGATTAGTTGAAACAGAAAACTTGGACAAGGTTGAACTCAGCTTTGTACACCAAGAAGTAAGTAAACAGATATTCATAGAAACGAAGTTATTTTAGTTACTAAATTATCAAAGTTATGAAGCAATAAACGCGGCTAATGCCGCGTTTATTGCTGGATGAAAACTTATTTATTCGGCCAAGTATTCGACCACTTCTAAACCAAAACCTGACAATGAATGATACTTGGTTTGCGAACTTAACAAACGCATTTTACCAACACCTAAGTTTGATAAAATCTGTGAACCAACACCAACATTACGTGAACCAACGTGACGGCTGATTTCTTTAACCGTTTCACCTGCATCTAACTTAGCGTATTTTTCAACTTGGGCGATTAGCTCTAATGGTGATTCATGTTTACCTAATAAAACTAAAACACCACCTTCAGTGCCTATTTTTTCTAATGCATTACCAATAGGCCATTTAGCGACGCTTTCACGTTGGCTAAACAATAAGTCTCTAAAAGTATTCTCTAAATGCACTCGTACTAATGTAGGTTCGTCGCTATTGATTTCACCTTTAGTTAACGCAAAGTGCGCTTGACCGTCAATAGTATCTTTGAAAACCGTTAGGTCAAACTCACCAAATGCTGTTGGCAACTTGCATTGCGAAATTCGTTCTATCGTTGTTTCATTGGCATTACGATACTCAATTAAATCGGCAATTGTGCCCATTTTTAAATCATGTTTTTCAGCAATCACTTCCAAATCAGGACGACGTGCCATAGTGCCGTCTTCATTCAATATTTCAACTATAACGGCTGCCGCTTCAAGACCAGCTAAACGAGCTAAATCAACACCAGCTTCAGTATGACCTGCACGGTTAAGTACACCACCATCTTTCGCCATCAATGGAAATATATGCCCTGGCTGAACAATAGAATGCTGATTAGCATTAGGCCCGATAGCCGCTAAAACAGTTGTTGCTCTATCCGCAGCAGAAATACCAGTAGTCACCCCTTCAGCAGCTTCAATTGAAACAGTAAAGTTAGTCGAAAACTGCGCGTCGTTTTTATCAACCATTAATGGTAATTTCAATTTATGACAATGCTGTTGTGACATTGGCATACAAATCAAGCCACGGCCATGAGTCGCCATAAAGTTGATCGCTTCTGGTGTCACTAATTCAGCCGCCATAATAAAGTCGCCTTCATTTTCACGATCTTCATCATCCATTAAGATCACCATTTTACCTAAACGAATGTCTTCAATGATTTCTTTTGGGCTATGTAATTTCATTACTGTTTCTTAACCTTTTAAAAAGCCACTTTGCCTAAGCAAAGTTTCGGTGACGCCAACTGGCGAAGTTTGATTTGTATTGTCTTTTTTGAGTAATAGCCGTTCGATATACCTTGCCATCACATCAACTTCAATATTAACCTTAGTACCTACTTGGTAGGCTGGCATTATTGTTTGTGCAGAAGTATGGGGCACTATCGTTAAACGAAACCCCTCTTCAGATAAACTGTTGACAGTTAAGCTAACACCATCAATAGTTATTGAGCCTTTCTCAGCGATATAAGGTGCGATATCACTGCTCATCGATAACCAGTAATCTATGCTATTGCCACTGTTATTGATTGATTTAATTTCGCTAATACCATCGACATGACCAGAAACTATATGACCACCAAAACGCGTAGTAGGCAGCATTGCCTTTTCTAAATTTACTGCTTGTCCGCGTTGATAATTACCAAAACCAGTGCGAGCTAAAGTTTCTTTCGACACATCAGCACTATAACTTGCGCTATTAAAAGCGACCACAGTCAAACAAATACCATTAGTTGCAATAGAGTCACCCAATTTAACATCTGACATGTCTAGGCTTGCGCTATCAATAACTAATCGTGCACCATCATGGTTAATGTTGATGCTTTGAATTTTTCCTATTGCTTCAATTATTCCGGTAAACATTCTATTCTCATTTCACTTAATTAAACTTAGCAGTAATACGAATATCGCAACCAACCATAGTGACATCTTTTATTGTCATTTTTTTTGCTTGGTCGAGTTGAGTTAAACTTGACATAGTCACTAAACTCTTGCCCTCTGCGCCGATTAATTTCGGCGCTTGATATAAGATCAGTTCATCCACTAAATTTTGCTCAATAAATGCGCCAGCTAAGGTATGACCGGATTCAAGCAAAATATCATTTAATCCACGATCAGCCAAAAGCCTTAATAGCTCAGTTAAATCAACATAACGACTATTCGGAGCTAAGGGTAAACAGACTTGCTCTACAAAATGCGGCCATTTATCGTCATTTTCAAGCGTATTTCGAATTAAAATTATAGGAGAGTCTTCAGAGAAAAAAGCTAAATCAGGTGTTAAACGATTTTTACTATCGATAACTATACGCACAGGTTGTCTCAAGTTATTTTTATCTATACTTGATAGTATTTCATTTAGCTCAAAGTAACGCACTGTCATTCTTGCATTATCATTAATAATTGAGTCTGCACCACTTAGCACAGCACAACTTTGCGCTCTTAATCGTTGCACATCTCTACGGGCTTCATTTGACGTTATCCATTGGCTCTCGCCACTAGCCATTGCTGTTTTACCATCAAGACTCGCGGCCAACTTACAACGCAGATAAGGTTGCCCATAAGTCATAAGTTTAATAAAACCTGAGTTAAGTGCCAATGCATCTGCGTTAAGTAAACCAGTCCGAACGGTGATACCGGCTTTTTCGAGTAATGTAATACCACGACCGGAAACCTGAGGGTTAGGGTCAACCATTGCAATAACAACGTGTTTTATACCAGAGTTTATCAACCCCTCTGCGCAAGGTGGTGTTCTCCCGTAATGACTACAAGGCTCTAACGTAACATAAGCCGTTGCGCCAACGCATTGCTTGCCAGCCTGTTTGATAGCGTAAACTTCTGCATGTCCAAGCCCCGCTTTTGCATGAAATCCTTCACCAACAATATTACCGTCATTAACAATAATACAACCCACTCGTGGGTTAGGTGACGTCGTATAATAGCCGAGTTTAGCAAGCGCTATTGCTCGCGCCATAAATTGATGCTCAGCTAAGCTAAAATCATCCATAAAACTTCAAGCCTATATTTTTTTCAATGAGCTAATGTTGTCGTTACCTAAACGTGCAATCTCTTCGCCAAACTCTTTCACGTCTTCAAATGA
>Ga0105356_10006763_pt1 | contig 10655 bp, 9 predicted proteins | sample GOMGulsemesocosm_3_FD_83502 | JGI IMG/M metagenome (GOLD analysis project Ga0105356, IMG submission 83502) | Methane-oxidizing microbial communities from mesocosms in the Gulf of Mexico - GOM9D Gulf of Mexico | ecosystem: Environmental > Aquatic > Marine > Cold seeps | place: Gulf of Mexico...
AATTAATGATACCTGCGTTATTTATTAACTGCTTAGAATCACTAAGCACGCTAATAAATGCCTTGGTCTAATCAATTTATTATTGTAAAAAAGTAGATCACTTACTTACCTAGATTGGTATAAAGGTCGCCGGAGAGCAAGACAGTGCCACTATTTTTCAAGTTAACTTGCAGCGCACTATGACCCTCGGTATGGCCGGCCAGATCTAATATAATGACTGAACCATCACCAAACACATCATGGTCACCATTAAACGTCTGACGCTTAAAATCTTTGAACCCCACGAATTGTTTTGCCGATTTTTCATCGCCAAACATCGCTTGCTCTTCTTTGTCGCTGACCAACCAAGTAGCGCTCGCGAATGTTGGAGCCTGTCCGATATGATCGAAATGACTATGTGAGATGGAGAAATATTCGATGTCGCTTGGCGTGATATCGATAGTTTTGAGTTGCGCTACAAGCGATTGTTTGATGCTAAGGGTAAAAACGCCGTTGACCATTGGTTCTGCGCCAACGAGTGAAGCAGGGAGCCCTGAGTCCCACATTAAATCACCGTTTTTGTGGCGAATTAAGTAACAGGTATTGCCTAATTTGGCGCTGGTTTTTGCATAATCACCGGCCGATGAGAAACCATCCAGATCTGAGACCGTAATATCGCCGCAGTCTAACGTATATAACTTTAGTTTTTCTTCCTGCGCCTGCACCTGCACCATATTTAAAGCGCCTAGCGTTAAGAGGCATACACCAATAAATTTCTTCATTACTTTTTCCTTGTGAGTTCAATCGGGTCGACCATTGATTAATTGAGATTAATATAGGGTCTGTTGATCTTTGTAGCTTGTTTTTACAGCGAGTTGTTTGGGTTTTGTACAAGGCAGAGTCTATGTGGTGTAGCTGGCTACACGAATAGACGATAACGCCGTAGAAATCACAAACAAACGCTGCCCGAAGGGTTCAAATAGAGGCGCCCTGCGCTGCGTTTTTCGTCTTTCACTTGGAATAACCAGGTCACAATCCTCATGCCTTGCACAGAACACCTCTAGTAGAACAAAAATTAAGCGCAAAAGATCAACAGACCATAGCATCACCATAAAAAATTGAACATGAGCAATCGGTATTTAATCGGCGGGTGATTAGTCTCCCGCAACAATAATGATCAACTTATTGGCGTGATTGGGTTAAAATAACGCGGTTAATTTTAAATAGGTGCCATCGTGACACAGTCAGTAGATTATCAACAATTAGCCCTTAAGATTGAGCGGTGGGCAACTGAGCTTGGCTTTAGTGGGTTTGGGATCTGTGATACCGACTTATCGAGTCATGAGGCAACGTTTCAGCAATGGCTCGATAAGGGCTATCATGGTGGCATGGATTATATGGAACGCCATGGCATGATGCGAGCGCGTCCGCATGAGTTACTGCCAGGCACCTTGCGCGTGATTTCTGTGCGGCTCGATTATATGCCGCCAGATGCGCTTATTGTTTCGACCATGCAACGGCCTGAGAATGGTTACATCAGTCGCTATGCCACCGGCCGAGATTATCACAAGATGATGCGCAATCGCCTCAAGAAATTAGGACAACAAATTGAACAGGAAGTAGAAGGGCTGACGGCACGCCCCTTTGTCGATTCTGCGCCGGTGATGGAACGGCCGTTGGCCGAAAAGTCAGGCCTCGGCTGGACGGGGAAGCACTCGCTAATTATCAATGAAAAAGTCGGTTCGTTTTTCTTCCTCGGTGAGCTATTAGTCAACATTCCCTTACCAGTATCAACACCGGTAAAAGAGCAATGTGGTAGCTGTGTCGCATGCCTCACGATCTGTCCGACGCAGGCGATTGTGGAGCCGTATGTGGTGGATTCTCGGCGCTGTTTGTCTTATATTACCATCGAAAAATTTGGTGAAATCCCGCTCGAATTTAGAGAGACTATGGGCAATCGCATCTATGGTTGTGATGATTGTCAGCTGATCTGCCCGTGGAATAAATTTACCGAGTCTAGCACTGAAGATGATTTTAGGCCGCGTAAGGATCTCCACTCGCCTCAGTTATTAGAGTTGTTTAGCTGGAGCGAAGAGTCGTTTCTAAAGCGTACAGAAGGGTCGCCAATCCGGCGCATTGGTCATGAGCGATGGCTCAGAAATATTGCGGTGGCACTTGGTAATGCGCCTTATGATGCGGAAATTATGCTTGCATTGAACCAAAAGCGAGGGTCGGCTAGCGAGCTAGTCCAAGAGCACATTGACTGGGCTATCGCGCAACAAATGACAAAAGATGCTAAAGTAAGCCGTAAAACGACACGGATGCTTAAATCCGTGGTTCGCGGTATGCCACAACATTCATAGAACGCCCTCAAGGAGCTTTTGTTGCCCATCGTTATCATTCTTTTTGTCTCGCTACTTAGCGTTAGTTGGCCTGGTCATGCGACGGGCGCCGTACAGCTGCACGTTAAGAAAACACGGGTCGCGGTGGTCTACGACAGGCCAAATAAGTTTGATCATTCATTTAACCAAGCGGTCTATGAAAATGGCGTGGTGCCGTTGTTGGCGCAAGGTATTGAGGTCAAAGAGTTTGAGCCGGTTAATATCGCACAAACCGAGCAGGGAGTGTTTAAGCTCGCACGCCGTGGCTATCAGCCTATCATAGGTGTAGGTTATGCGACGGCTCCGGCAATTCGTAAGGCCGCTATACGTTATCCTGATACACAATTTATGATTATCGATAGTGTGATTGACTTACCTAATGTGCAATCAGTGACCTTCGAGGAAGATCATGGCGCTTATCTGGCTGGAGTGTTAGCGGCGATGGTGACCACGACCAATAAGATTGGCTTTATCGGTGGCATGGATATCCCGCTTATATCAAAGTTTAGTTGTGGTTATTTATTGGGCGCACAATCGATAAAACCAAATATCAAATACGTTGAAAACTTTGTCGGGTCGACGCTAAATGCTTGGAGCGATCCTAGCAAGGGGCGAGAGTTAGCTATTTATCAATTTGAGAGTGGTGCCGACGTAATATTTTCAGCCGCCGGCGGCACCGGACTAGGCGTCTTTCAGACAGCTAAGGACTATCACAAGCTAGCGATAGGAGTCGACTCCAATCAAAACTCCTTACAACCCGGCGCTGTGTTAACGTCGATGGTCAAGCGGGTAGGGCGTGTTGTCTATGAACATGTTCAATCATTTAGAGTCGGTACGTGGCAAGGCGGGCTGCACCATTATGGTTTGGACGGTGGTTGGATTGATTTGGCGCGAGACAAACATAATAAAGGTATTTATAACCAACACTTATTCGATGAAATAAATCGCCTGAAACACAAGATTATGACCCATGATTTACCGGACATTACCCGACTGCAACAATGCAGTATGGAGCGATAATTTAGATGCTTGCTCCTGCGCTTGAGTTACGTAACATCGACAAAGCTTACCATAGTGTGATGGCACTTAATGGAGCCTCTATATCTATTGCTCCAGGGTCCATTCATGGGCTTATCGGAGAGAATGGCGCTGGAAAATCCTCATTGATGCAGGTGGCTTATGGGTTAGTACAACCTGATGGTGGTAGTATTTTCATTGATGGTGCCCCTGTTGAGCTCACTACCCCGTTACAGGCAATTGAACGAGGTATTGGTATGCTTCATCAGCAAGCTAGCTGGTTGGAGCAACTTAGTGTATTCGACAATATTATGTTGGCGGAGCCTGCGTCGGGCTTCCTGTTCCAGAACAAAACCAAGGCGCTCGCTAAGCTCGAATCGTTGCGCCGAGAATATGGCTTTAAGTTTTCCCTGACTACGAAGTTATCTGAACTTGACTATAGTCAACGTCAATTGGTTGATGTGTTACGTTCTTTATACCGCGGTGTGCGGGTATTGATCCTTGATGAGCCCTTGGCGTTACTGTCGTCAACACAGGCGAATTACTTAAATAGCCTGCTCGTGTTACTAAAAATGCAGGGGATTTCGGTAGTTGTAGTGTCCCATAAGTTGGCTGTTTTACATCAGTTGTGTGATGTTATTTCGGTCATTAGATCAGGCGCAGTTACGGCTTGTTTAGATCCTAAACAAGTGAGCCTTCGAGAGTTCAGCACACACATGGTGGGACGAGAAATTAAGCTCCCTCATCCGCGTGTTGAACCTAGTAAAACTCAAGCTAAGACACTGCTAAATATCCTCGGCCTTGGAGTTAATGGTGCAAAAAGTGGCCGTAAATCGATGGCACACCCATTACTTACTCGTATTGAACTATCGGTAGCACAGGGTGAGATTGTGGCATGTGTTGGTCTACCTAATGCGGGACAAGAGCTATTGCTTGATGTGATCGCTGGCTTAACCCGCTTCGATGCCGGCACAATCGACTTATTACAACATCAGATCCGCGTTAACAGCCGCTACAAGATTAAGCATGCACGAAGGTACGGTATTGCTTATGCGCCCAGTCCGATTTTTAACGTTGGGCTGGTGGAGCAATTGAGTATGGCTGAATCCGTATATTTGGGCTATCAGCAGCACGGTTTTGGACGTTGGGGCTTTGCCTCAATGAAAAAGAAGCATCTACAGTGCCTTAGATTAATGAAGGATTGGGGCATTGTGCCGAGGTTGCCTGCGTTGCAAAGCGGTCTTTTTTCAGGAGGCAATCAACAAAAAATGGTGTTGGCGCGTGAGATGAGCCAACAACCCAACTTACTATTACTCAATCAGCCGACGCATGGCGTCGATGCTGGCGCGGTTGAGACAATCTATCGCCGATTATTTGGGATGCGTGAACACGGTTGTGGTATTTTGCTATGCTCAACGGATCTTGATGAGGTGATGAGTTTAGCTGATAAGATCTGCGTATTTAGTCGAGGGCGGTTGATAGAGACGCTTCTGGCTAAGAATACTAATAGAGAAGAGTTGGCTTTGCTGATCATTAAGGAAGCACAACATGGCTAGAGCACTACCTTGGTGGTTTAATTCGCTATTGTTACCACTTGCGAATATCTGTTTGGCCTTCTTTGCGTGTGCAATGGTACTGTGGTTGTTGGGCGTCGATGTTGCTTATGCTACTAATACCATGCTCGATGGAGCGCTGGGCAGTAGTGAGGGACTAGGTTACACTCTGTTTTATACGACTAATTTCATTTTCGCTGGGCTGGCCGTTGCCTTAGCTTGGCAGGCCGGCTTGTTTAACATTGGCGCGGAAGGACAGGCTTTAATTGGTGGTTTGGGCATTACCCTTATGTGCATTTATGGGCAGTCACTGCCCATGGTCTTACTTTTCCCCCTCACTATTGTCGTTTCTGCACTATTTGGCGCGCTATGGGCACTTATCCCCGGTTGGTTAAATGCCTACCGTGGTTCACATATCGTTATAACCACCATCATGTTTAATTTAATTGCGTCTTCATTCATCGTGTATCTGCTTGTCGGTCCGCTCAAGGCGCCGGGTCAGATGGCCGCGGTCAGCGCCACATTCACTGAGTCAACTTGGTTGCCGACGATCGAGTCAATCGCTTGGAGCTTAGGAATAGCGATAGATCCTTCACCGTTAAATATTTCTTTTATTTGGGCATTGATGTGCTGCGCCGCGGTGTATATTTACTTGTGGCGTAGCAGAATAGGCTTTGAAACTCGGGTGGTTGGACTTAATGCTAGAGGCGCAAAATTTGCGGGTATCGCACGCAAGCGGATCGTTATCATTACCATGCTACTGTCTGGCGCGCTGGCCGCTTTTATTGGTCTTAATGAGGTTCAAGGCAGTAGCCATCAATTACAGGTCGAGTTTGTGTCTGGTTACGGTTTTGCTGGTATTGCAATTGCGCTGATGGGCCGTAATCATCCGTTTGGTATTCTAGTGGCGAGTCTATTATTTGGAGTGCTGTATCAGGGGGGCGCAGAACTGGCATTTAATATCGACGGTATTGGTAACGATATGATCATCTTGATCCAGGCCTTAGTCGTGTTGTTTTGTGGGGCGCTTGAATGGATGTTAAAGCCAAGCCTAGTCAATTTACTGCGCTTAAACCACCCGCTAGACAGTAAAGGCGGAAGTTAACGATGACCGATTTTTCATGGATATTGTTATTTGATGCGGCGATTCGGTTGGCGACTCCGCTGTTGTTCGCTGCATTAGCTGGCATGCTCAGTGAGCGTGCTGGGATCATCGATATTGGCTTGGAAGGAAAGATGCTCGCAGGTGCCTTTGCTGCAGCGGCATGGACTTCTCTCTCGGGTTCTGTGTGGGAAGGGGTTGGTGTCGCCATGCTATGCGGCATGGCTCTGTCGATGTTACATGGATTCGCATGCATTACGCATAAAGGGGATCAGGTTGTCTCAGGTATTGCGATTAATATGTTAGCGTTGGCGATCACTTCGTTGCTGGCACAGCGATTGTTCTCTCAAGGTGGAATGACGCCTATATTAACAGATGAGTTACGTTTACCTTCATTAGTGCTACCAGCGGTGGTTGCACAGGAAGGAACATGGATCTCACCGGTGTATTGGCAGTTGGTGAGCGGTCATAACGTGCTAGTTTACATTGGTTTATTGTTAGTAGTGATGCTGAGTTTGTTTTTTCGCTTTTCCCCCTATGGCAATCACATTCTCGCGGCTGGAGAAAACCCCAAAGCACTACTAAGAGCGGGGGGCTCGTTGGTCGTAACTCGTTATGGAGCTTTACTTGCTGGCGGTGCTATTTGCGCGCTATCGGGCGCATTTTTGTCCGTTGGTCATGGCGCTGGATTTGTCGAGAATATGACTGTAGGTAAGGGATTTATTGCCTTGGCTGCCTTAATCTTCGGAAAGTGGCGGCCGGTCGGCGTATTAATGTCGTGTCTGCTATTTGGGTTACTTGAGGCATTAGCGATACGCTTACAAGGGCACTATCTATTTGGTGACGGTGGTCTCCCGATTCAATTAATTGAAGTATTACCCTATGTGTTAACGCTAATCGTACTGGCGGGGTTTGTAGGACCCTCTCACGCTCCAAAAGCCCTCGGTCTTAGGTATTAGCAGCTAAAGATTGTTCATCGTTAGTTTGACTTAGCGGAGACTCTGCTGAAACTTCGCTGACCATCATATAAATCTGTCCTGAATCAGGGCATAAGCGAATGTCGCAATATATTGGGACGTTGTTAATACTGTGACTAACCCGAATAGTTTTATTAGGCAGTTCAATCGCTTTATCTAGCTTTTTCTTAATATTAGCCGGTAACAATTTGCTTTTTTTGATTTTATATTTTTTCATCATCGCACTGGCTTGCTTATTGTAATAGCGAACATTGCCTCGGCTCGAGAGCCGTACTAATGCAATTGGATAATCGCTAAAGAATAATGATAGCTTTTTAGCTTTATAGTTATCCTTCTTTCGGCGCTGATTTTCGAGACGGATACTTAAGAAATAAAATAGCAGTAAAATAATGACAATAACCGTCACTAATTCAGCGAGCATAATGCTACGTTTTAACTGTTGATGGTTATCAATCGTGCGCTGTTTACTCAAGGTTAATATATTGTTGTCTTGTTGAGTGATATTGTCGACCAACTCAAACAAATCCAATCGTGTGGTGAAGGCGTCAACCAATTGCCTATTCCTCAGCCCCTTCAATAGTCTTAGGTACTTTTCGCTAAATATGACTAAGGGATGTTGTTCCTTTTGACCATAGATTATTTCTTTAAGCCACTGCTTGTGCATGGGCATTTTTTGCTGGATATATTGGTCAACAGCGATTTGATTTTCATCGGTCAAATAGTCGCGTAGTAAAATGAGATCGGCTAGCAGCGCGTGAGAGGACTCTTGAACACTACTTAAGTGGATTGAAATGTCCCCGTTCCTAAAGACTTGTTTATTTAGAAAAATTGACCAGCACTGCATTATTAAAATAACGACTGCGATCAAAATAGGAACGAATTTTACAGCCTTGGCTAAGATGTTGATTGTCATTAATAGGGGATCCATTACAAGTTTTTAGCTCATCAAAGTTTAGTCGTTGTTTTTTGATTTAGCCTAATAATATCCCAATATAAACGGTATAACTTTCGAATTGTCTCAATCGAATTATTGTATTGAGTTGTGTTTGGTGTTACAAATAACCTTAATCGTAAGTTACAGTCTGCTAGTCGAATAGAAAAAGGTGGTTTAGAGATGCAAAATAACACAATAGATAACATTCATATTTCTTCTGAAAAAGTATTGGTTACGCCAGTAGAGTTAAAGCAAGAAATGCCGTTAAGCGAGGGTGGGCGTGCTTACATTTCTCATGCGCGTGAGACTGTATCTAATATTATTCATGGCAAAGATAGCCGTCTATTGGTGGTTACAGGCCCTTGCTCTATTCATGACATTAAGAGTGCTAAAGAATATGCACTCAAGCTCAAAAAACTGCATGACCAACTAAAAGATGATATTTACATCGTTATGCGTATTTACTTTGAAAAGCCTCGTACCACTGTTGGTTGGAAAGGTTTACTCAACGATCCACATATGGACGGTTCCTTTGATGTTGAGGCTGGGTTACGTCAAGGGCGTGAGCTACTGTTGTGGTTAGCTGAGTTAGAGTTGCCTGTGGCCACTGAGGCTCTCGACCCTATTAGCCCACAGTACTTGTCAGAGTTATTTAGTTGGGCTGCGATAGGTGCACGGACTACCGAATCACAAACTCATCGTGAAATGGCTAGTGGCCTATCGATGCCTGTTGGGTTTAAAAATGGTACCGATGGAAAGTTAAATGTCGCAATCAATGCCTTAGAATCCGCCGCGCATCCTCACCGGTTTATGGGGATAAATCCACAAGGGCAGGTGGCGCTGATGCAGACCCAAGGCAATCCTGATGGCCATATTATCTTACGTGGCGGTAAGACGCCAAACTATCAGCGCAGTGAAGTACAAGACATCGAACAACAGATTATGACGCACGGATTGCCCCCAAAACTAGTGGTTGATTGTAGTCATGGTAATTCTAGTAAAGATCATACGCGACAACCTTTAGTCGCTAATGATATATTTGAACAAATTGTCTTAGGGAACACCTCAATCATGGGCATCATGTTAGAGAGTCATATCCATGATGGGAATCAATCGAGCTCATTGCCCAAAGAGCAGCTTCGTTACGGTGTATCAGTGACTGATGCCTGCATTAATTGGCAAGATACCGAGCAATTATTAGTGGCGGGTGCGCAACAAATATCAAATGCACTTAAAGCACGTCACCAGGGTGTAAACGCCTGCGCGTAAACAATAGGAGAAATAAATGGCTGAGCTGTCGTGTGGCGCATTAGACAAATTACGCGATAAGATCGACATTGTCGATGCGCAACTTATAGAGTTAATATCGCAGCGTCTCGCATTAGTTGCTGAGGTCGGTGAGGTGAAAAGCACTGCCGGTGTGCCGATTTATGCGCCGGAGCGTGAAGCCGCGATGCTAGAAAAGCGCCGTCATGAGGCTGATGAAGCCGGTATCGGCGGCGATTTAATTGAAGATGTTTTACGCCGCTTGATGCGCGAATCTTATCATCGCGAAAAAGACACCGGTTTTAAGTGTCTTAAGCCTGAGTTGGAAAAAGCGGTGGTGATCGGTGGGCGCGGTAAACTAGGAAGTATCTTTACTAAGATGCTTAACCTGTCTGGCTATCATGTAGTGGTACTTGAGCAAGATGATTGGGCCGACTCGGGGACAATATTTGATGGTGCAGGGCTCGTGGTGGTGTCGGTACCGATTAATCTAACCACTGCGATTATAGACAAGCTGGCTGGTAAGCTGAGCGATGATTGTGTGCTAGTTGATCTAACATCGACTAAGCAACAACCACTAGCAAGCATGCTCGAAGCTCATCGAGGGCCAGTGTTGGGGCTACATCCTATGTTTGGTCCTGATGTGGTTAGTCTGGCAAAACAAGTCATTATTTACTGTGACGGTCGAGGGCAAAAACAATATCAATGGTTACTTGACCAAATGTCGATTTGGGGGGCGAAACTAACTCAAGCACAGCCTTTAGAACATGATAATGCGATGAAGTTGGTTCAGGGGATGCGTCATTTCACGACCTTTGTTTACGGCCAACATTTAGCGGGTGAAGATCCTGACTTAGCTAAGCTATTAGAATTTAGTTCGCCGATCTATCGTCTAGAGCTGGCAATGGTTGGACGCTTGTTTGCGCAAGATGCACAGCTTTACGCCGATATTATTTTCTCTTCAACCGAAAATCACGCGATGTTTAAACGTTATTTAGCGCGCTTTGAACAGGCAAGTAAGTTACTTGAAGCCGGCGATAGGCAGGGGTTTATCGACAATTTCAAGCAAGTCTCCAATTGGTTTGGTGATTACTCTAAGCAGTTTTTAGATGAGTCTCGTGACTTATTGATGAAGGCAAGCGATAGCCGTAGCGTCTAATTTTACTTATTACCATCAAAAAAGCGAACTCAAGAGTTAATGCCTGTCAGTTAAGGAGAAGTAGCAACAGTTGAAGCGCGGCTGATCCCGCCATTTATTGCCTTAAATCTTAAATTGACCAATGAAAAAATCAGGGATGATTTTTTAGTATTTGCCGCAGGGACGCGGATCAAATACGGTATTGAACAGGCAATTTATCATTTAAGATCAGCGATAAATAATCGGGTCGCCTTTCTTTTGGATACTTTTTCTTTGTAAATCTCGTCCCTGAGATTTATCGCTGCGCG
>Ga0105356_10006765_pt1 | contig 10655 bp, 5 predicted proteins | sample GOMGulsemesocosm_3_FD_83502 | JGI IMG/M metagenome (GOLD analysis project Ga0105356, IMG submission 83502) | Methane-oxidizing microbial communities from mesocosms in the Gulf of Mexico - GOM9D Gulf of Mexico | ecosystem: Environmental > Aquatic > Marine > Cold seeps | place: Gulf of Mexico...
ACGTCCATATAAAAGAGAGAGGATCATGGCACAGAAATTTGATGTTTGCGTACTTGGCGCAACAGGCTTAGTAGGCAAAACGATAATTGAAATTCTTGAACAAAGAGACTTTCCAATTAATAAGTTATATCCATTAGCGAGTGCTCGCTCAGCCGGTGAATTTATTGATTTTAACGGTGAAAGTATTGAAGTGTTGGATGCTGAACTCTTTGATTTTAGCCAGGCACAAATAGGATTTTTCTCAGCCGGAGGTGACATTTCAGCTAAATTTGCTCCAATCGCAGGCGAAGCTGGTTGCATAGTTATTGATAATACTTCCGAGTTTCGTTACGAAGCCGATATTCCGTTGATTGTTCCTGAAGTAAATCCTCATGATTTGGCTGATTATCGTAACCGTAATATTATCGCCAACCCAAATTGTTCAACCATCCAAATGATGGTGGCATTAAAACCAATTTATGATGCAGTGGGAATTTCACGCGTAAATGTTTGTACTTATCAATCCGTATCCGGTGGTGGTAAAGCCGCTATGGATGAATTAGCTAAACAAACAGCCGATTTATTAAGCGGTAAACCAGTTGAAACCAAAAATTTCTCTCGTCAAATAGCTTTTAATGTAATACCTCAAATTGATGTATTTCTTGAAAATGGTTATACCAAAGAAGAAATGAAAATGGTATGGGAAACAAAGAAAATTTTGGGGGATGATAATGTACTTGTCAATCCAACAGCTGTGCGTGTTCCTGTATTTTTTGGTCACGGTGAATCATTGCATATTGAAACTAATTCACCTATTTCTGCAGAAGAAGTAAAAGAATTGTTAAGCCAAGCTAAGGGCGTTGTAGTTTGTAAAAATGACGAAGATTTTCCTACCCAAATTGGGGATGCAAGTGGCAGTGACGATACTTATGTAGGGCGCATTCGTGAAGATATTAGCCATAATTGTGGTATTAATATGTGGATTGTTGCCGATAATGTTCGTAAGGGAGCAGCAACTAATAGCGTTCAAATAGCAGAGCTATTGATTAGAGATCATTTATCCTAACTAGAACGTTAGTTAATATTTACTTTAGTTAATAAAGTTTTATTTAAATTAGGTATAACACTAAGATTTATTAAAGAAAAATCAAAACTCGTCGTTAAAGTTAACGACGAGTTTTTTATTTTGGATTATTATAAATAAAATAATGAATATTCTGATGTGATATTGATATTATATGTGTACGCTAGATAAGAAATAATACATATAAAGTAGCTGTTTTTTTACCCATGTTTTATAAAATACACAATTGGAATAAATTTTGCTTTAATTTCCAGTGGTTTGAATGCGCCAATCAATTGGCACTCTTAATTGTAAATAGGAAATTTGTAATGCAACGATTGTTACGCCTGTGCCTGTGGCAGGTTATTATCATCAGTTTTGCTGTTTTAAACGTCTCAATTGCCTCGGCACAAGAAGGTGGTATCCGCATTCTGGGTCCTAAGAGTGTTGATACCTATTACAAAGAATATGGCCCGATTACCTCAAAAGATACGTTGTGGAATATAGCTGTCAATGTTCGCCCTGATCCAAGTCTGTCAATTTATCAAGTTATGCAAGCTTTGTATGAAAATAATAAACAAGCTTTTGTTGATGAAAACCTCAATCATTTAATTGACGGTCAATACTTAACTGTTCCCCCTATTGAAACTATTCGATTTATTAATAAAGAACTAGCTCAACAACGGTTTGAAGATGATGAAAAAGACTGGGTTAGCGGATCTAAAGATACAAAATTTAGCAGAGGTGGTAATCGTACCGTTAAAAAGAAAGATCTAGATGCTGCTAAGACCGATATTAATAAGCAACTTAAGAATTTCAATGACGGTCAGAAAGAACGCTTAACAACTATACAAAATGATGTATTGGATTCCATTGATGGTTTGCAAGCTATTCTTAAAGAAAATGAAAAATTACGTAAAAGGCTGTCATCCTTTGATGAACAGCTCAATAATATGCAAAACGAAGTAGCTAAGGGTAAAGAAATAAAGCTACAAATGGATGATATGATTGCTCTTCAACAAGCTCTTTTAGAAAAAGCAGAGGCAAGAGAGCAAGAAAGAGCTATTGAGCAAGAGCAAGCTAAAATTGATGATCAGGGCGGAATATTAAACCTTATATTAATGGCAACATTACCCGCACTTGCTGTTTTGGGATTTGTAGTGTTTTTTGTTCGTCGTAAAAAACCTTCTGAACCTATTAAAAATAAGAAAAAATCAGTTAAAGATGAACCCATTGATAAAGAGTTAGAACCAGAAGAAATTTTAGAAGATGAAACACTAAATAACGAATTATCACTTGATGATGAGTTATCTATAGATCTGGCGGAAGACGTGACTGACGATCTCGATTTACTTTCGGATGATTTGGGAGCATTAGATGATGAGTTACTTGAAGATGATGCTATTCATCTTGATGACGACTTAGACGATCTAGATGATTTAGATGACCTATCTCTTGATGGTGAGGCGTTAGAAAGCGGAGAACTTGGGCAAGACGATTTAGATTCTTTACTTTCAGGTATTGACGATGATACTGAAGGGGAACCACTTGATGGTGGTGAGCTTGGGCAGGGTGATTTGGATTCGTTACTTTCGGGTATTGACGATGATATCGAAGGTGAGCCACTTGAAGGTGGGGAGTTAGATCAGGATTCACTTAACGATTTGTTGACTGAAGATGAAATTGCAGAAAAAGATCCAGCTGAAGAAATAGAGGATATATCAGGAGATTTAACCGACCCTGATGATATTGACGCCTTACTTGCCGCTACAGAGACATCAACAGAGGCAGAAACGGCCGTTGATGAAGACTTATCTGGAGATTTAACTGACCCTGATGATATTGACGCTTTAATTGCCGCTACTGAGACATCAACAGAGGCAGAAACGGCTGTTGATGAAGACTTATCAGGAGATTTAACCGACCCTGATGATATTGACGCCTTACTTGCTGCTACAGATACTGTTACAGAAACGGCCGTAGATGAAGATTTATCAGGAGATTTAACTGACCCTGATGATATTGACGCCTTACTTGCTGCGACTGAGACAGAAACGAACGTTGCTGAAGACTTATCAGGAGATTTAACCGACCCTGATGATATTGATGCTTTACTTGCTGCTACAGATACAGAAACCGCCGTTGATGAAGACTTATCAGGAGATTTAACCGACCCTGATGATATTGATGCTTTACTTACTGCTACTGAGACGTCAACAGCGACAGAAACGGACGTCGATGAAGATTTATCAGGAGATTTAACCGACCCTGATGATATTGATGCCTTACTTGCCGCTACAGAGACATCAACAGCGACAGAAACGGCTGTTGATGAAGACTTATCAGGAGATTTAACCGACCCTGATGATATTGACGCCTTACTTGCCGCTACAGAGACAGAAACGGCTGTTGCTGAAGATTTATCAGGAGATTTAACCGACCCTGATGATATTGACGCTTTGCTTGCTGCGACTGAGACAGAAACGAACGTTGCTGAAGACTTCTCAGGAGATTTAACCGACCCTGATGATATTGATGCTTTACTTGCTGCTACAGATACAGAAACCGCCGTTGATGAAGACTTATCAGGAGATTTAACTGACCCTGATGATATTGATGCTTTACTTGCCGCTACTGAGACTTCAACAGCGACAGAAACTGCCGTAGATGACGACTTATCAGGAGATTTAACTGACCCTGATGATATTGATGCCTTACTTGCCGCTACAGATACATCAACAGAGGCAGAAACGGCTGTTGATGAAGACTTATCAGGAGATTTAACCGACCCTGATGATATTGACGCCTTACTTGCCGCTACAGAGACATCAACAGAGGCAGAAACGGCTGTTGATGAATACTTGTCAGGAGATTTAAGTGACCCTGATGATATTGATGCGTTAATGGATTCATTGTCTGATAGCCCTGTTGATGATGGTGGAAACTTAGATCAACTCACGGATGATAATGATGAGGTTTCAGAAATTGATGAAATTACAGATACAGATGATATAGATGAGTTATTAGATTCATCATCAGCTAATATCAATAAAAACAAGGAATTAATTGAAAGCTTCACAGAAGAGTATGTTGAACCCTTTTTATCGATGGACTTTAGTGATATTACGACTAAAGAAACTCTTGAAACTCTTGAAACTACGGAAACTACGGAAATTGAAAACAACGATGAAATTGATATTGATGCGTTAATTTCAGAGGTAAATCAGGAGCCTGTTGATAGCACTCTTTTGGAAGAAGAAATAGATGATAATCTTGATGTCGATGCTTTAATTTCCGCAGTAAATGATGAACATGAAGCAGTAGACGATACTATCTTGGATATAGGTGATGATATCTTGGGTAGTGAAGATTTTATTGCTAACGAAACTTTAGAAGAGTTAAATAATGATTTTGATGAATCTACTCTCACTCAGCTACTTAATGAAGAAAAAGAGTCGCAAGAGCCAATAGAGCTTTCTCCTGATTTTACAGATAGTAATGTTTTGGCTGATTTGTTAACCGATGACAATAAAATAAAAGAACAAGTTGTTGAAGCTAATGAGATTGAAGATATTAAAGAACTGGATAGTTTAGATTTTGACGAACTATTAGCGAATATAGAAGAAGAGTCTCATTTGCCTGATGATGATTATAATCTTAGTGAAGATCTTGATATTGGTGATGAGCTCATTGTTGAAGATGTAGATGATGATAAAATTGAAGATACGGAAGATTTTGTTTCTGTTGATTCTTTATTATCAGAGAGCTTTGAAGATATATCTTCTGAAGAACCATATAATAAAACGAGTATCGATGTCGGTTTAGATGAGTTTCCTGAGTTTATAGGCGATATGGGGCAAGATGATGTTGATGACAACGGTATTGCCGCAAAACTTGATCTTGCCAAAGTTTATATCGAGATAGGAGACAATGAGAGTGCTGAAGTTATTTTAATGGATGTCGCTGTATCGGGCGACCCCCAACAGCAACGTGATGCTCAACAACTATTAGATAACTTAAAATAGAGAGGATATTAACTGCTTGCTCATATTATCTAATTAGAGGTAAAAATGAGATGTTAGGGAGTTTTCTTTAGCTATTATTTATTTTAAATCCTACTTTTATGGTCACTTGATAGTGACCTACTTTACCACTAACAATATGCCCTCGTGTTTCTATTACTTCAAACCAATCCATATTTCTTACTGATTTATTACATTCTTCGAGTGCATTTTCGATAGCGTCTTCAATACTTATTTTTGAAGAGCCAACCACTTCTAGTTTTTTATAGATATGGTGATCTGACATAATTTACTCCTCTGTTATTAAACATACTCTTAATAAAGTTAGTTGCGATTCAAAAAAAAGCATTTTAATGTAACTTGTTAGTATTTCACTAAATCGGATATGTATCATTATAGAATAAATAATAATAATTCGTAGAACAAACAGTAAAGAAGGGGATTGTTTGTTAATTGGTCTGAACTAAAAACGAACAATATCCTTAAAATGGATACACCAGTAACAAATGGAATAGCTAATAGTTCTTTTCTTGAAGAAGGGTAGGAAAAAAATATTATTTGAAAATTAAGATTTCAGTTGTCAAAAAAATTTAAATTCCTGCGCTATTAAGTGGCCAATGATACGTTGATACTCGGTTAGACGCCTAAATCAATCAGAATAATATTATGAATTACGACGATAAGATCCCAGCGAATAGAGCTACTTTTCTATATAATTAAACGCTACCCGTATTTTGTTTGATTATCATCCAAGGTTTAGAAACAAGTCGGCATATAAACGATGCAATTCATTAATAACAACATTGTTGTTCTGGTGTAAACAACTACTGCAATAAAGCGTTTTTAATGATAACTGATTATGAAATCTCATATCTACTTACAACGTGTAATCATACTTTGTTTGTAAGCCTTTAATAAGTCGCCGCGCATTCCTTCCAAGATTAATATTAATTGAAGAGCCTGATATTGCCTTTTTTGTATCCTCTGCTAAAAAGGTCACTTCTTCTACTAACGATTTAAGGTGTTCTGATTCAGATTTTAGTTTACTATGAACGTGCTCCAAACCACCCCTTATTTCGAAAAATTCAGTTGATACTAAGTTCGTAGACATCTTCATTGAACTTTCGCCGCTATTTGTGGCTGTTTGTGCTTTTGTCATAGTAGAACTTAATGATTCAAGTGCACTTGTTAATTGATTTTGTTGAATATTTAAAGACTTTAGTCGCAGATCAATTTTAGTTGAATTATTCTTTGTTTGAGAAGCGAGTTGCTTTACTTCATCTGCAACAACAGCAAATCCTTTCCCTGCCTCTCCAGCTCTGGCTGCTTCTATAGCCGCGTTTAAAGCCAATAAATTTGTTTGTTCTGAAATTGTAGTAATATCTTTTGCTAAAGACGAAATTGACTCAAATTCTTTTAGAAACTCTTGTAAATGCATTGATAAATTTAAGGAAGAAGCCATTGCTTTATTCATCTCTATTCCGACATCGGTAATGTGATGGCAAACATCGCTGAAAGCTTGATCCATATTATTTAATGATGCTTGGTTCTGCTCCGCTTTAAGCGACAGAGAGTGACTCATCTCGCTAGATTTTCTTGTTGAATTAGCTATATCTTCGATGAAAACCAAGCGTTGTTTTGATGTTGTATTCACTTTTACAGCTGTATCTGAAATTTTTTGTACAATGTCAAGAATGTCATTAACAACAGATGCTTTTTTATTATTTTCGGAAGTTAGAGCATTAATGATGTTTTCCTTATAAAGATTGTATTGGTAAGAACACTTTCTTGATGTTTGTGCGCTGGATATTGTGGCAACACAATAAGGAACAAAATATGTCAAAATCGCCTGAGGTATATTAAAGTTGAAATTACCAATGAGTGCATGCCACTGATTTATAATGTTTAAAATACTTCCTACAATCATTGAAATATAAAGTGAACGTTTTATTTGTTCCACTGTGAATAAACAAGAGAGCCAGGGCTTATTTGTTATCAAAGAGCTTTGATTCATAGTATACAGAGCCTATATTTTATAAATTAAGTAATGTTTGATTATTGATCGATATTTTGTTGAAATAGCGGATAATATCGTTAGATTCATAAAGCCATTTGCTATGGCCCAAACTATTTTCAATTTTCAGACAAGGCACTTGTAGTTTTCCTCCACCTTTTATTAATTCACTTCTAAACTTTGTTATCGACAAAATGTCTTTTTTTGTAATTTTTAAACCATTAAGATCCATATCCCGTAGTGCTTTTTTTGTTGTTGAGCAAAATGGGCAACTTTCATAGTGATAAAGCGAATAGCTAGTCAATTCTTTTGGATTAAGCATTTATTATCCTTAGCATGATTATTAGTCAATTCAGAAAAAATATTGGTACTGATGAAGTATTATTCCTTGTTACGTTATACTTTTTAATGCTCAAAAGTGCTTAAAATGTGTCCGTTAGTTCATTAAGTAGAAAATGAGGTATGAGTAAAGGGAATAGTTATTCTATTGTTGAAATCGACTTTTGTTAAAATCTAAAGCGCAGGAGATAATCTTTTATCGATTTGCCCGTAGGGAGCCAAATCATAAAATGAGTCTAACGTTGCCATACTTGGTAAGAGAGCGACCATTACCTTTATTTAGCGTCTTGATCTTACTTGCTAGCTTAATTTTGGAAATGCATTTTGAAGTGGAGGGGATAAACACTATTAAATAAAATGGCGGCTTTATACAATGAAAATAGCTTGATGTTGTCAGAAAACAATTGCCGGTAGGAACGAGTGATAAGTAATGAATTAATGAGAAGGCGTGACGAGCACGCCTTAATACTTTCTATCTAATATTAGTTAATAATGGGTAAGTAACTATAATCACGGCCGTACTCTAACATTTGTTCTTGAAAGTCATCAGGGTAGCTTATCGTTACATCGATGATCTTGCCATTTTCATAAACAGCAGCCAAAGCCGGATTAATGAATCCTGAGTAGGGAGCTAGATCAAGTTTCTTATAACGCGCTAATACCTCTTGATGTAATTTTTGGTCAACTTTCACTGCATAATTTTCTATTAGGGCTTTACCTGCAGAAAAATCACCTTCAGATTTTATTCGTTGTAACTCTCTTAATAGTTGTCCAAATAATGTTCGTAGTTTTAAATAGTCATTTACAACAAAATAGGTTTTTCCGTCGCGTATGCGTTTTTCTATGACATTATCTTGAGCACCTTTTTCATATACCCATTGGGCGATCATCTGACGGTTGCGCATGTGTGCTTCTTCTATTTCTTCTCCCAACTTTAAACGTCTAAGTTGTTGCATTAAACCACCACGAATATAGCTATCATAAGAGGCCTTGCCGACTTCAAGACTTGGCATTGCTCCCATATCAATAAGTTTCTTATCCATTAAATAATATAAGGCAACAAGATCTGCTCGACCTTCCTCTAATGCTGATGAGTATTGTTTTAGAGTTTCTTTTGGGGTTCCTACACCCTGATTAATTTTACCCGATGCATGACCTATAACTTCATGCATATCAGTATGAAGGTGTGACGCTAATGGGCCAAATTTCCGGCCTCGTTTTATTTCAGCTTCATCCCATGCAAACTCACTTAACGAGCCTCCTTTTACATGATCGTAGGAGTCGACAATATTAGATAAACTCACAGATTTTGAGCCATGTTCTGCACGGATCCAATTTGCGTTAGGTAGATTAATACCAATGGGAGATTTAGGTGATGTTCTGCCTGAACTTGTTACAACTGTAATTGCTTTACCTGTAATACCTTTAACTTCTTTCTTTTTATGAGAAGCAATAAGTGGGGAGTTGTCCTCAAACCATTGTGCTTGTGTTGCGATTTTTGCGATCATAATTGTTGCTTCATGATTTTTCACTGAAACAACTGATTCAAAAGTACCGCGATAGGCTAATGGATCGTCGTATACTTCAATAAAGCCATTTACTACATCTATATCCGAATGGATATCTTTTACCCAAGCAATACTGTAATCGTCAAAATCTTTTAAGTCACCACTACGGTAAAAGTTGGCAAGTAGTAAAAGCGCCTGTTTTTGTTGTTCATTTTCGGCTACAGTGCTTGCCTTATCTAACCAATAGACAATTTGTTCTATGGCCTTACTGTACATTCCATTAACTTTCCAAATTTTCTCAACGAGCTTACCATCTTCTTTTATAAGCTTGGAATTTAGTCCCCATGATACTGGACGTTTAGGGTCAATATTTGTTTTGTTTTTATAAAATTCAGAGACTTCTTTCTCTGTTACACCTTCATAAAAATTTACAGACGAGGCAACGATATTATCAATGTCGGCAGACTGATCAACCATTTTGGCTGCAACCTTTGGATCAAATAAGATAGGAGTTAGTTGAGCAATCAGTTGCGCACTAGACTCATTTTTGGTCAATGGCAACTTTCCTTCATGCTCTACATTTTTTACGTACGTAATAAAGCTATCAACACTGAATTCAGGGATGATTTTTCCTGACATATAATGATGATGTATACCATTTGAGAACCAAACACGTTTGGTATATTCGTTAAATTTGACAAATTCAGGTGTACTTCTATCACCAGAATAACCATTAATAATAGCTTCTAACGTATGCCTAACAATCAAATTGTACTTGTAATTTTGATCCCAAGTAATATCTCTGCCAGCTAATGCGGCTTTATGTAAATAAAAGAGTAATTCTTTGTTTTGTAAGGGGAGTTCTTTAAAACCAGGCACTTGAAAACGAAGTACTCTTAGATCGGCAAATCGATCGGCTTGCCAAACAAAATCATCAGTAGATTTTGCTGCTACTTGTTGGGTTTTCGTAATATCTTTAGTAGAAAGGATATCTTCTTTTGACGATTGTTCTGAACAGGCGCTAAGTGCAATGGCAATGTTTAAGGATATAGCAATTATTGATATTTTCATTTTATTATTTTTCTTATGTTATGAAGAGGAAAAACATTAAACAAATATACCTATAGATAATTGTAAAGTATAGGTTTCATCATTTTTACCATAGCAATAGTATATTAATGATAATTATTGGCATGTAATGGAAGTTATTTTATTAGTAATAGCGTCCTTTTATTAACACTTTGTTACACGAGTTGTTTTTATTTATTGGTAAGTGAAAGTTATAAATTTGCTAGTTAGTTATGCTTATGCTAGAAATAGAACGTAATCGGTTGTTTTTTAAGCATACAATAACAAGCCCAATCTAATGGGAGGGACGTATAATGAACAAACTAAGCCTATTGAATGTGACTTTAATTGTTACAAGTTTAAGTTTTAGTAGTGTGGTATCCGCAAATGCTAAAGACTGTTCAGTTGCTCTAGCATCAATAAATCAAATTATTGTTAAAGCGAATAACGCACTAAATACAAATGACTTTGATCAAATTGGTGATATTGCTAATGATCTCAAGAATAAAGCACAATCTATTCTTAACGCGGCAGATAGTTGTGATTGTGATAATGCTTATTACACAGCGGAAGTCATATTGGAAAATGCAGAAGCAGTCTATTTAGCTGATGATATGGACGAGTCAGTAAGCTTTATTAATGAGCTAAAAAAGGAAGCTGTG
>Ga0105356_10006767_pt1 | contig 10654 bp, 8 predicted proteins | sample GOMGulsemesocosm_3_FD_83502 | JGI IMG/M metagenome (GOLD analysis project Ga0105356, IMG submission 83502) | Methane-oxidizing microbial communities from mesocosms in the Gulf of Mexico - GOM9D Gulf of Mexico | ecosystem: Environmental > Aquatic > Marine > Cold seeps | place: Gulf of Mexico...
ATTAACGAACGAACTGTTGGCACCATTTTCCAGTAAACGGCGTACCAAGTATGCTAATAGGTCTTCATGTGCTCCCACAGGTGCATATACACGACAAGATACTTTTTCACCTTGAACAACTTGGTCATACAAAGACTCTCCCATGCCGTGCAGGCGTTGGAATTCGAATCCAGTTTTATCGCCGTCTATCATTTCTAAAATAGTGGCAACTGTATAAGCGTTATGCGTCGCAAATTGTGGGTAAATAGAATCACGGTAACCAAGTAGCTTTTTAGCACAGGCTTGGTAAGAAACATCCGTAGATGGCTTACGAGAGAATACAGGGAAGTCTTCTAAACATTCAACTTGTGAAATTTTAACTTCACTGTCCCAATAAGCGCCTTTTACAAGACGAACCATCATTTGACGATTTGCTTTTTGTGTTAATTCACGAATCCAATCAATAACAAAGATAGCGCGCTTTTGATACGCTTGAACTGCGATACCAAAACCGTCCCAGCCATCTAAGTCAGCATCTAAAAATACTGCTTCAATAATATCCATAGACAGATCTAGACGATCAGCTTCTTCAGCATCTACGGTGAAGCCAATGTTATAACTTTTTGCTATTAACGCGAGATCTTTAAGACGTGGCGTCAATTCAACGATGATGCGTTCACGATGTGTGAATTCATAGCGAGGGTGAATTGCTGACAACTTGATAGAAATACCAGGACTTGCTTGTGGCCCACGCCCGTTTGCCGCTTTACCAATAGCATGTATTGCATCTACGTAGGCATCGAAATAACGGTCAGCGTCATTCATTGTACGAGCGCCTTCGCCTAACATATCGTATGAATATGTATAGCCTTTGCTTTCTTGTTCAACAGCACGTTCAACTGCTTCGTTAATGTTACGTCCCATGACGAATTGGGTGCCCATGATTTTCATCGCGTAGCGTACTGCTTTACGAATTACAGGTTCACCTAAACGTCCTACGGTACGTTTTAATACATTAAACTGAAGTTTTTTATCATTGTCTGTATAATTTACTAATTTGCCGGTCATTAATAGACCCCAAGAAGACGCATTTACGAAAATAGAATCACTATTTCCAATATGTGCGCTCCAATCACCATTAGCTAGCTTGTCACGGATCAGGTTATCTGCTGTTACTTTATCAGGCACACGAAGCAATGCTTCAGCCAAACACATAAGTACTACACCTTCATCAGTAGATAATGCAAATTCGTTAAGCAATGCATCAACACCACCTTTTCCAATTTGGCTTTTACGGATATTTACGACCATCTGACGAGCGTATTCCCATGCTCTACTTTTTGCATCAACATCTATTTGAGCAAGTGGTAACAAATGATTAAGAATCATATTTTCGTCACAACGATAATGATCTCGTATAATTTGACGAATTGGGTTTGTTGCTGTTAACGATTTTGTAAATAACATGGCAGTGCTCCGACTTCTGTGTTCACTCATAGTATCTGTAATTATTGTATAACAATATGAATGTGAGTTGGGTTGATATTGTGAGAACGATTTTAGACAACTCTCAGCAGAATGTGCTGGCGAATATTAGCAATATACCGTAAATTATGGGGTATTACCCAAATCAAACAGTAGAATATTCTGAAATGAGCCAATCAGCTAAAAATAAACCACTCGATCGTATCGATCTTAGTATTCTGGCGACGCTGCAAACACAAGGAAGAATAAGTAATGTTAACCTAGCCAATGAGGTTGGTTTGAGCGCTAGTCCCTGCCTTGATCGTGTGAAACGATTAGAGAATGAAGGGTATATTGAACGCTATGGCGCAAAGTTAAACGCGTCCAAATTAAAATTCGGTATGTCTGCCTTCATCCAAATTACGCTAGATCGTACAACGAGTGAGCTTTTCGACGGATTCGCGAAGTCAGTGCTTGAGATTAATGAAGTGTCAGAGTGTCATATGGTTGCTGGTGGCTTTGATTACCTCGTAAAAATCAGGATTGCAGACATGGAAGCATATCGACAAGTACTGGGTACAATAGTTGATATTCCTGGCGTCGCTAAAAATCATACTTATGTAGTTATTGAAGAAGTAAAACAAGACCATGGCTTGCCAATAAAACCTACAAATTAATACGTAATCTTAAGGTATCAAGATAATAGACCGCTAAACGTTTAGATGGCTAGACATCCATAGAAACAATCTATATAGTGTAAACACGCTATATATTTAGCTCACCACAACTCTATTATTTGATAAATCAAAGGCTGCTTTAATTATGGACTCTGTATTACGCGCGAAATCTGAAGATGCTCAATTTGGTGTCTACTTCATTGGCACTACGCCACCGCGTGAAGGAGTCCCGTTAGAACAAGTTGAAGAGGTAGCGAACAAGTTAATCGCTCGTCTTGATAAAATTGATTTTGACGGTTTGATTGTTTATGACATCCAAGATGAAAGTAGCCGCACAAATGTTAAGCGCCCTTTTCCATTTAAAAAAACGTTTGAACCTTGCCATTATTCACAGATGCTTGGCTTTAAGACTGCCAAACCTGTCATCACATATAAAAGTGTTGCCGCGCGTGATGAGGAAGAGTTTTGCCAGTGGCTTGACAGTAGTTGGCAGCTTTATGGTGTCAGAGATATAGTTTTAGTGGGCAGTCCATCTTCACAAGGGCATCAAAAACTGGCATTGAAAGATGCATACCAATCACAAATCAAACATCGCCATAATTATTATGTTGGTGGCGTTACTATTGCTGAACGTCATGCTAAAAAAGGAGATGAGCACCTACGCATGATCGAAAAGGACAAACAAGGTTGTGAATATTTCATTTCACAAGCGGTATATGATGCAACAGCTACCATAGATATGCTGTCTAGCTATGCCCGTGAATGTCGCGCGCAAAATATACGTCCAAAACGCATCGTGCTCACTTTTGCTCCTTGCGGTAGTGAAAAGACATTAGATTTTATGAATTGGTTAGGCATTTCAATTCCTGAGTCAACGCGGTGGAGAATTCTTGATTCAAAAAGCCCCATTGCTGAGTCTATTAAAGTATGTAGAAGTAATTTAAACCAAATTATAGAAGCGGTAATGCCACTTAACATTCCACTGGGGTTAAATATTGAAAGTTTAACCAACCGAAAAGAAGAAATTGATGCATCAATTCGCTTATATAAGCTGCTAAAGGCAACGTTGGATATGGCACTAGCGGAGCGTGAACTTAATTCACTGGAATCATAAACAGACGGTAGAGGTGTTAAAATCGATAACAGCTCTACCTTTTCAGTTACTCGGTAACGATTAGTTCAAATTGAACACATGGGTTTTGAGCATAGGTCCACTGAAAGCCATCATTTGCGCACACTCGAAAGTCAACGCTTCTTTTAACATCAATGGTATAAGTCGAATCAACGGACATATAATTAATGGAATAAGTGAACGGATCACTGTTTTCATCCGTTGACTCGGACATATCAAGTCTCACTAATTCTCCCTTTACTGCGTTTATCGTATGAACAACGTCGGATACCCATTCATATCGCGTGCTATCACCATCAATCATAACAACGACATGTGTAGGTTTGTTCACTGATTCAGGTGAGCGGATATTAATGACTTCTTTCTCGGTATCATAATTACCAAGGGGTGATACGTTACGTCTAATATACTCAAGGCCATCACTGCGTGTGGAGTTAAATCCCCCTTCCAATTGAAATTTATTATCATCGGCAATTACATAAACGTAGTAATTGTCGTCACGATTGGCCATAGGCAATTCAAGTGTATTTTCTGTCGTGATAACATCTACAAGCACATCATATGAATCATTCCAATGGTGCACTATCCAATGATAGCTAAAGTTCTCATCGGACAAGTCATTTTCTAGATTAACGGTTATTGTCGCGGCTTCATCAATGACTGCATTTTCGACGGTAAATGTTGACTTTATGTTTTGCTCCGTTGCCTCTGCCTCACTCATAAAGTAGAAACTTGCAATACACTCACCAGAGTCTGGACACCAACTCAAGTTATATTTCCCCGGTGCAGCCGGCAGAAAAACAAGTTCTGTAGCTTTATTATCAACGCCAACAGTGGAGAATAATTGACCACGATAAGCACCACTTGGGCTAGTCCAAGCAGACCAAGTGGCGTCTGCAGCTAATGCAGCTGATGAAATACGTATACATGTTCCATCATCAATAGCTTGATATTGTTCAGGTAGATCACTAGCGGTTATATCGATGATTGTTCTATCTGAACATGACAGTTCATTCGCTGTGCCAGCAACACTAAACACTATGTCATGTGATTTATCACTGCCCAACATAGACACCGTTATTTTTTCTTGCGCAGTTTCGCCGACTCCCAAATAGTCAAAGGCTTTTTGTAGCTCAAAAGTAATTGAAGTTAAGCCGGGACTAACAATGACTCGACCTTTTCCCAGATGACCAACGATGGCGAACTTTGCGTCCGTGTCTTCACTAATGTTATTAGCAAACCGAGTATATTCACTATGAGTAGTGATAGTGAAGGTATCATTTGAGCCAACATATTTATAAACAAATAATTAACATCAAATACAAATGCATGACATTTGACTAGAGTTATTAACTGTTTATTGAATCAACATGTCGCCATGACATAAATTATCAGCGGTGATCATAAAACTGGATCCTATCGGCTGCCTTAATGATGGTCTGTCAATCTGCTGCGCTATAAAATTTGTTACCAGACGTGGTTTCAGCACATCATTAAACACGGACACATCCTGTTGTTTTGGATCAAGCCATTGATCAAACATGTCTGGTGGCAACATAGCCGGACTTGCTTTGGTATGAATTTGTGCCAGTTTAAGGTGAGGCGCATTAGTTATTATTGAGCAAGAATAAGTTAGCTCACCAGTTTTCTGATCTCGCCAAGTATTGTAGAGACCAGCAAAAGCAATGGCGCGATCTTGCGCAATCATGTCGTGATACATCAAGGGTTTCTTATTGATAAACATAGTCTCACCAAAGCCTGACGCCGGAATAATGCACCTTTGCTGCCTAAAAGGGAGATACCCTGCACTTCCAGCCTTATTTACTTTATCAAAACGTGTATTAAATGAGGTATATTTTGATGGGCCGAACCCGTCACTATTAGCGTCTAATAATAACCACCAAGTGGCAGGTTTGATTATGCGCTTTGAGTGCTGCTCAATCACAATTGACACTGATTGACAGGGCATAATGAAAGGGGCATGACGCTGCTCTGCCTTATTTTCAACTTCTAACTCTTCTAACAATGACTTCACATATGAGTCATTCATGACATTAAAACGTCCACACATTGTATTTTCCTATGATGACCAATCAGCACGAACTGTATACCCATACAGTAGTAAAAACAACATATTTAACTGTTCAAAGCTACAGTTGAAATATTTAAATCCCTACAAATTACAGAATAATCCCCGCTGTGTCTGATTTATAGGGTGGTTGTGTGTACGGCAATAAATTATCAGTAATGAGAAATTAAACAAACCACAACAACAACTGTACATACATCCAGCAACTAACTATCGTGCGTAAAGCAGAGGTATTTATAAAGTAGAAGTATGGATGTTACCCTCTGCTTATATAGCGTAAACAGGGGGTAAATTATGGCGTGGAACTACTTAACTCACTTGTTAAGTTAGCTTGTTAGAAATTGATTTTGAAAACATGGCATACACTGTAATCATCAACATAATGACAATAAATGGCAATCCACATAACACTAAAGTAATCCACCCCATCTTAAATAAGATCATGCCAGCAACCAGGGATACTGTTGCCTGTATAGCGAAAATGCTGAAATCGTTAATGGATTGTACCCTTAACCTTTCATTATTTTGGTAAGAATGTGGTAATAATAAAGTGCCTGCTAAGAATAAAAAATTCCAGCCAATACCGAGCAATACCATAACCCACCAATAATGAAGAACGTCTTGTCCTACGAAGGCAAATAATACGACTGCAAAATAACATAGGCATCCAATAATCATCAGGTTACGTGTGCCTATTTTTTTAATTAAAAAAGCAGAGAACAATGAGGGCAAATACATAGCTATTATGTGGCTTTGCACAACCCACTTTGTGTCTTCTAAAGAATGTCCTTGCAGCACATGCATGCTAAGTGGTGTGGCTGTCATAATGTAACTCATCAAACCATATCCTATAGCCGCACTTGCTAAGGCAACCAGAAAAATTGGCTGTTTAATAACGTGACCGATTTGCCGAGCTGGTTCCTCTTTTTTTTCTTCTATAGCTTGAGTGTTAGTTAGCCGTGTGATGACAAGAATGCTCAGTAATATCAAGCAAGCTAATCCAATAAAAGATCCTGCGAAACCATGAGTAGATGCAATCCAGTCTTTACCTGCCACGGCAAGTTCCGGTCCTAAGATAGCTGCAAAAATACCACCAACCATCAAAATAGATAATGCTTTAGGGGAGTCTTTGGGATCGTTGACACTTTCTAACGCACAAAAACGCATTTGGGCAACAAACGCCATGCTAAAGCCTAGTGTCAATGCGCCAAAGGCCAATAGTTCAAATGAGAGATAAAATGCCGCGGCCGCTGAAATAAGGGCTGCAAATACAGCAATGGATAACCCAATAATTAAGCTAAGTCGTCTGCCTAACCGCTTAGTAAGAAAATTAGCCGGAAGCACTGCGATAGCTACCCCAACAATCAGCAGCGAAATAGGCAAGGTAGCCAACGCTGGCTGAGGTGCTAGGTGCTGACCTAAGATACCACTGACTAACACCATAAGAGATGTTGCTGACATTGCTAATGGTTGCGAGAAAAATAATAACCAGATGTTGGTTGGTAATTTAAAGAAACGATGACCGACGATTGCGCACACAGCCAAAGCAATCAGGGTAAACAACAATGTAAACGACATTTTATCCTCATACGATTAATGCAAGCACCGAATTGGCGCGTAAATTCATAAAATAGGAACATATTTGTACAGGTTTTATATTAAAAAACAATCAAGACAACGGTTTAATATTAAATAATAGATACTAGAGTGCGCTGTTCTATGTCATATTCGTTATAAATAACTTAAAAAACTCTAATAATCAGTACTATAAAGTGTGTAATGCAAACGAATTTAATATATATTCTATATAATACAATATTACTAGTTTCAGCCAGAAAACTAAAAAATTTTAAGGACATACATTTTGAATGTTTTACTAGTTGATGATTCCGAACTAATTAGGCAACTGGCAGCTAAGTATATTCAGCTTGAAGGATATGTGCCCCTTGCTGCGTCCGGTGCAACACAAGCCCTAGAAATACTTAAGAATAATTCCGTCGATTTGATATTGATGGATGTCGAAATGCCGCATATGAACGGATTTGAATTAACGCGTGTCATTCGTCAGACAATGCCTCATTGGATCCCAATCATATTTTTAACCTCTAAAACCGAAGATAAATTCTTAGTTGAAGGTATTGAATCTGGTGGCGATGACTATATTTACAAGCCAATCAATGAGGTTATTTTAACGTCAAAACTTAAAGCGATGGCTCGTATCGTTGAAATCAAATTAAAGTTAGATGAAGCCAACGAGAAGTTATCCCAACTCACCCAAACCGATTCATTAACAGGATTAATCAATCGTCGCGGTATGAAGTCAATTTTAAAGCGTCTTTGGAAAAACAGCTTAAGTACTGATGAACATTTTTCTGTAGTCTTTTTAGATATAGATTATTTTAAATCCTATAATGATGGTTATGGTCATCAAGCCGGTGACAAATGTTTAGAAGATATTGCGCAAATTATTGCTCATAACATCAGAAAAGACAGTGATATGGCCGTTAGGTACGGTGGTGAAGAATTTTTGTTAATCCTGCCACATACCAACATAGAGGGCTCACTCAAGGTTGTTAACAGCATAAGAAATAAGATTAATGAAACCGCACTTGAGCACAAACATAGACCTGATGATATTCCACATATCACGGTCAGTTTTGGTATTTCTTCGAGTATTTTAGCAAATAATATAAGTGAGTTGTTACAACAAGCAGATATCGCGATGTATAAAGCAAAAGAGCTTGGGCGCAATACTTTCTTTAATTACGAAGATCTCCAATAAACATTGTCAGCATTAGATAATCAATTATGGATCACTGCACCTAGTGGTTCATAATCTGATACCCCCTATCTCATAAAGCAAAAAATCCGCTAATCTTTCGATTAGCGGATTTCTCTAATATGGCGGAGAGCATGAGATTCGAACTCACGGAAGGGATAAACCTTCACTCGCTTTCCAAGCGAGCGCCTTAAGCCACTCAGCCAACTCTCCTAAATTTTTATTAATCCAGCACTGCTGAATCAATGACGCTAGTTTATGTGAACCAAATGATTAAAGCAATGCTCGTTTAATCAAGTGGTTACTTATCAAGCGTTACCTTTAACTTTTATTTTTAATTGCGCAGCAAAATCTAACATACGGCGTAATGGAATTAAGGCACCTTCTCGTAATGCATCATCGACAAAGATTTCATGCTCAACAGCATTAGAAGTACTTAATGCATTCTCAATCGCCTCTAAACCATTCATTGCCATCCAAGGACAATTTGCACATGAACGACATGTTGCGCCCTCACCTGCTGTCGGCGCGGCGATAAATGTTTTAGTCGGCATCAATTGCTGCATCTTATAAAAAATACCGCGATCGGTTGCCACAATAAACATTTCTTTGTCTGAAGCTTGAGCAGCTTGAATAAGCTGGCTAGTTGAGCCTACAGAATCAGCTAATGCAACGATTTCTTCAGGAGATTCAGGATGAACAAGCACTTGAGCTTGAGGATAAAGAGACTTCATGTCTTGCAGCGCTTTGGTTTTAAATTCATCGTGTACTATACAGTCACCTTGCCAAAGCAACATGTCTGCACCTGTTTCACGCTGAATGTAACCACCTAAATGACGATCAGGTCCCCATATGATTTTTTTACCTTGCTCGTCCAAATGCTCTACGATTTCTAAAGCGATACTCGAAGTTACTATCCAATCAGCACGTTTTTTCACGGCCGCCGATGTATTTGCATAAACGACAACAGTTCTGTCAGGGTGCTGGTCACAAAAAGCGCTAAACTCTTCTATAGGACAGCCCACATCTAACGAACAAGTAGCTTCTAGCGTAGGCATTAGGATCGTTTTTTCAGGACTAAGAATTTTCGAGGTTTCCCCCATAAACTTCACCCCTGCAACAATCAGCTTCTTAGCAGGATGTTCTGCACCAAAACGAGCCATTTCTAGTGAATCTGAAACACAACCACCTGTTTCTTCGGCTAGCGCTTGAATCTCAGGATCAGTGTAATAATGTGCAATTAAGGCCGCATTTTGTTCAACCAACATCCGTTTGATATTTGTTTTTAATTCAAGTGTTCTTTCTTGACTCAGCGCTCGTGGCTTTACTGGAAATGGGTAATCTAACGCGGGTTTTGTTGGTACTTCTAACATCTGTCGGCCTAATGATCATTTTCTAACTTCGCAGGATTATAAAACAATCTCAGTAAAAAGCTATTCTTGGATCAAAAAGAGCCTTAAAAAGCTTTGATAGCATGAAAAACAAGCAGGCATTAGACTTTTAGCTAATAGCAGTTTGATTGATATTGCATCGCCCATCGTTGTACACTCAAGTAAAATAATAATAAGGAAATAGCTATGTCTGAGCGCTATAAAATAGTCATCGCCGATGATCATCCGCTTTTTAGAAGTGCTTTACGACAAGCATTAAACAATTCTTACCCGGAAACAGATTGGCTCGAGGCAGAATCTGCCGATACGTTGCAACAAACATTGGATGCCGATAGTAATCTTGATCTAATTATCTTAGATCTACAGATGCCTGGCTCACATGGCTATTCTACATTAATACATCTACGCAGCCATTATCCGGCAATCCCTGTTGTCATTATTTCAGCTTACGAAGACACAAAGACAATCGCAAAAGCTATGCATTATGGTAGTTGCGGCTTTATACCAAAATCTACTTCAATGGATCAGCTAGCAAACGCTCTTGACTTAATACTGCAAGGTGAAACTTGGCTTCCTCATGGGTTAGACTTGAGCAAAGAAGATATTTCAGAACACGGTGATTTTGCTAATCGTTTGTCCGACCTTACCCCCCAACAATACAAAGTGCTGCAAATGTTTGGGGAGGGTTTACTTAACAAACAAATCGCCTACGATTTAGACGTGTCAGAAGCCACCATCAAAGCCCATGCTACCGCTATCTTTAGAAAGTTAAACGTGCGAAATAGAACGCAAGCCGTCATTGCCCTTGCCCAGTTGGAAATCAGTAACCCTGTGTTATAAATCTTGGGCTAATTACAATGACATAGGCGAGCAGACGCTCGCCTATGTAATAAATTACTTTTTACGTCTACTTAAACTCATCAAGCAAAGTACTATTACCCCAATCATTGAAACACTGCCACCACCACCGGTGCTTGGACGGGATTTTTTAAACATTGGCGCCGCTTTGTCCGCCCGATTATCCATCGGTTTCTGGCTTCTTTGTTGTTGTGCTTGTCGCTCAATGTTTCTTCTTTTATCGTTGACTCGCTTAATACCATGCTTTTCAAAGACCTCTTGCTCTACCACTAACAAAGATGTTTG
>Ga0105356_10006770_pt1 | contig 10653 bp, 8 predicted proteins | sample GOMGulsemesocosm_3_FD_83502 | JGI IMG/M metagenome (GOLD analysis project Ga0105356, IMG submission 83502) | Methane-oxidizing microbial communities from mesocosms in the Gulf of Mexico - GOM9D Gulf of Mexico | ecosystem: Environmental > Aquatic > Marine > Cold seeps | place: Gulf of Mexico...
ATAATGGCAACTATGAGAACAAAGCGGACATTGATATTTTTGTGAGATCTTGGTTATACATAGAGTAATATTAACCTGCATTACCTACTCGCTCGGAAGACAGGTTTAAGCTCAAAACAGTCGTAGGAACTCCATCTTTTAGCGCTAACTATTACCCAATTTTAGGCATTAATTCTATAAGTCGAACTATCTTTTAGATTAGATGCTTAGTTGTATCTATAAACAAAAATCAATAATTTCACACACCTTTGAATAGATTAATACATAGCGTAATATACATATATATATCAATTGTATAGCAAGTGATTTTTATATTTTAAGCTATCATGTGGCACAGCTAATTGGGGACGATTAAATGAATAAACTTCACATTATTATAGTGATAATTCTTGTAAGTTTTATAATGAGTTCAAGGAGTAACGCACGTGATGACGGCTACTGGATCCCTATTGAACAACCATTAGCAACAGACATAACTAGAACGCTATTATCAACCGATGAGGGTTTATATGCAGGTAGTGCTTCTGGGCTGTACTTCTCCCCTGACAATGGTAAAACGTGGAAATTAATTACTGAACATAGTATCAGCGCAGGCTCTTTACTAGAAACGGAGTCTAAACACATACTCGTAGGAACATATCGTAAAGGATTAATAAAGGTAAATCCTAAAACGAAGGCGTTTCGAGTGATAGCGCTACCAGACGCTATTTATATTAATGACTTAGTTAAAATTGATAAGATGATTTTTGTTACATCAGCCAGTAGAAATGGAGCTGCGGGTGTATACCTAAGTATCGATGACGGTGTTACTTGGCAGCCTACGAGTTTACCTGAGAACTGGGTTGTGAGTTTATCCTCTCCTGATAAAAAGAAACTTTTTGCAAGTACGGCTAATGGCTTGTACCTGTCGAACGACTTAGGTAAAACGTGGGAAAAAAATAATGTTGGGTTGCCAGATAATATTCCTGTATCCCAAGTTATTATAGCTAATAATCAGATCCTTGCTGCAACGGGATCTCTTAGAACTCCTGGTAGTGGTATTTTCCGTTTAAATACAGTGTCCAAACAATGGGGGCACTATGGAACGGGAATGCCAACTAAAATCACAGTAAACGCAATAATTTTAAAAGATAGGCAATTAATTGCTGCAACAGAAACCTTTGCTGGCAAAAAAGAAAGTCTTTTCATTTCTGACGATTTTGGTAAAAGTTGGCACTCTATAGGTTTTTCAAACAAAAGTGGACAGGCATTAGCTGTTTCTAGTATTGGTGACATTTTTGTCGGCACAGATGGGACTGGACTTTGGAAAAGTAGTGACCTAACTCACTGGATCTCGGCGAGTAAAGGCATAAAGGACTGGGCTGTTTTTTCACTCTATCAAACAAAAAATCGTGATTTACTTGCTAGCACTAGCAGTGGAATTTGGCGATTATCTTCAAACTCGAATAAGTGGCAGGCTCCTGACCTACAACTAGGTGCTTTACCAATGATACATACCAATAATGGTAAACTGTTAAGCTCCGCAGAGAGTAACCTCCTTGTCGCTGATGAGAAAACACTAAACTGGCAAAGTATTTCATTCGATGGGCAATATCTCATAAATTTATATGTGGATGGTGATCGTTGGTATGTTATCGATGTACGTAAACCAGCAAAATACTCCGATGACCAAGGTAAAACATGGCAGGAGTTAGCTCTTCCTGATAAACAACCTATTCGCCCTATCATTAAAACAAATAATGGTGATTTATTAGTGTCTAATGACCATGGGCTTTATCGTTCAACTGACAATGCTAAAACATGGTCCCTGATAAAAGAAGATTTTAATATTTGGTCATTGGCAAAGAATAAACAAGGTCATATATTTGCAAGTGTTATAAACCTTGGTATGTTTCGTTCAGAAGATAACGGTCATAGCTGGCATGAAATTAATATTGGTTTTGGAAACGATCTTATTCGTAGTGCTTGGGATATATTAATTACCGATGATATTATTTATATTGCAGCTTATAACCGAGGTTTTTATCAATCAACAAACAATGGTGAAACTTGGCGACTAATGAAAAAAGGCTTAAATAACGCTATGGCTTTATCATTATTGAAAACGGATGACGACAAAATTTATGGTGGGAGTTCAGCAGGTATTTTTTTATGGAATAAAACTTAATCGTGGGTTTAACCAGCCAAATAAGTGTCAATTATAAATAATAATTTCGTGTAATGTGACTTACCCATTAGAAAAATAAGCCTAAGACCTGAGATCTAGCATCAGGATACACCCAAAGTTAACATTAACTGTTTGATGATGAATGGCCGCTTTGGTGCCATTGTTGTCTATCAAGATAAAGCTAGCTCAACATATACTTAATACCAAAACAACTCAAAAAATTATTGATGCTAACGTCTGCAAAGTCGGAGGAGCTGACTTTATAAAATGTTCTGATATACGACACTGCAACCAGTTTAAGTGAGACTTTGTTTTTAAATTCGTAAGGTCAAATGCTGACAAATCCAAATAATAGTAGCACTTATATTTCAAACTGCTTAGCTTAAAAATAAACTTTCGAAGTTAAGCAGGTAATTTATAACTTAAAGCGTTTAACGGTGGAGTCAACTTCTGCCATTGAATCGATAATAGCGCTGCTATTCTTTTCTAACAATTTACTGCCGCTCGCGGTTTCTTCGGCGATGCTAATTATATTATTTAAATAGTCGTTCACATGAGTTGTGGCTTGATGTTGTTGCTGTGTTTGGTGGTTGACTTCTTCACTGGTTATTTTTATTTCTTCGGCATTATTTAAAATATGGAATAGGGCTGCCGACACTTCTCTGTTTTTTTCTACACAAATGTGCGCCCCTTTTTTTCCTAACTCCATCATTTGTTTCGCTTCTTCTGCCTTGGTTTGGATCAGGTTTATTGTATGGTGAATGTTTGTCGTTGATTCTTGGGTTTTCATGGCAAGATTACGTACTTCTTCTGCAACTACAGAAAAACCTCTTCCTGCTTCTCCTGCTCTAGCGGCTTCTATCGCAGCATTTAACGCTAATAAATTTGTTTGATCAGCAATAGAGTCAATTACATTAAGTACTTCGCCAATATCGGTACTTGAGCTGCGCAGTGTGTAAATAACCTCGCTAGCTTGTTCAATATTTTGTGATAGCGCATCAATTTCGTTGACTGCTTGTTTTACTAAATCTACATTGGCTTTGGTTTCTTGATAGATATTATTTGATTGTCCTTTAGCCTGTGATGAACTTTCGCTTATGGTTGAAACAGAATTTGTGACCTGTGCCAGTGCCTTACTAATATCGTCTATTTCTTGTTTTTGTTTGAACGTTCCTTGCTGAGTTTTTGTTGAAATGGCAGAAAAACTGGTTAGTTGTGCCTGAGCGCTGCTTACGGAGTTGGCTATTTGAGAAACGCTACTATGAATCATCTCTATAAACTCATTGAATTCTTTCGACAACTGCGCCAATTCATCATTATTAGTGATTTTGAGCCGTTTGGTTAAATCACCATCGCCACGAGATAGTTCAATTACCGCTTGAGTGAGCGAGTTAATTGGTCTGACTAGCCGATTTGAAATGAGTACGGCGACTATTAACGACAATGACGCAATAATGCAAAGAATAATGGCTACTACGGTCATTTTTTCAGTTGTTGCTTGTTCTACTTCGTTGGCAAGGAGTTTTGCTTGTTGTAATGTACTGGTGACTAACGTATTTAATCTACGTTGTACTTCAGACTCTTTATCATTTAAGACGATAGGAGAAACAAGGCTCTGTTCATTTTCTCCTGCAATATGTTTACTTAATTTATTAAACCATTCATTGCCAATAAGTAAAATTGCCGCGCTTTCTTCTTTAGTTGCTGGATTCAAACTATTATTTTTAGCTTCTAATAATAAGCGATTAAATTCACTTTTATAAAATTTTAGTTTGTTATCTAGCACTTTACGTTCTTGTACCTGACTCATAGCCAGAATATTACTAGAAAATTGACTGGCCTGATTGAAGGTATCCCATGCTGAACGTGTGCTGTTTACCGTATTTAGTGGCTGATTAAATGCGTATATAGTTAGTTCTCCTTGTCTGTTGAGCTCTCTAATTAAATAAGTACTTAATAATGAGAAAATCAAAATCATACCGATAAAGCTAAAAAGCAATTTATTCTTAATGGTCATTTGTTGATACCTAGAAGGGAAGTATGGGTAAAGTTACCGCAGTATCACTACCGGTAAGTGTTAATAAAAATTCAGTTAGGTCGATAATTTCTTGTTGGCTTAAGTTAATATTTTTTAGTTTTTTTGAGCGCGTAGCACTGTTAACTAGAGGACCATTATAATGAGCAATAACCGTGCTTAGCCTATCGAAACGCCCATCATGCATATAAGGTGCTCGTTGACTTATATTCCTTAAACTAGGTGTTTTGAATGCAAAATTATCGCTAGGGTTATTATTAAGGGCGCCTAACCCTTTGTCATTACCAAATAGAACAATGTCATGAAATTCATTATCGGTAAAATTCCAACCACTGTGGCATACTGCACAATCCGCTTTATTATTAAATAATTCAAAACCTCGCTTAGCCGAATCGGATATTGCCTTTTTATCGCCATCAATCCAGCGATCAAAAGGTGCAACGCCAGAGACAATAGTTCGCTCAAATGTCGCGATGGATTTTCGAATATTTGTGCCAGTTATTCCCGAACGACCAAATACACGGGTAAATAATTCTTGATATTTATCTACATTTTTAAGACGAGAAACAACTTCTTCAAGTGGTATATTCATTTCAACGTCACTTTCTATCGGCCCTTGAGCTTGCTCTTCTAACGTTTTAGCACGGCCATCCCAAAAGAATGTTTTTCCCCAAGCGAGATTTATAATAGTGGGGGAGTGGCGAGTTAAATGAGTGTTTTGACTGCCCACAGATGTTGCCGTAGCATCTTCCCAGCCAAAGCTTGGGTTATGACAAGTCGCACAGTTCATATTTTTATTTTTACTCAACCTAGGGTCAAAAAATAGCATTTTACCTAATGTTGCTTTTTCGGTTGAGTATGGATTATTAGCAGGAAAAGGGATTGAAGTAGGGCGTTTATATAAGCTTTGAAACTGTGTTGCGACAGTATTTGTACTTATACATAATAATGCAAATATGAGGGCGATATTCAATCTTTGACTAAACAATATATCATCTTCCAATACGAATTAGATTTTAATTAGAAATAGAGAGGTATATTACAAAGAATATTTCAAAATATTATTACAATTTAGTTTTTTAAGTATCACAGTCTGTGATACTTAAACTAATAATGTGGATTGAATGATTTTATATTTGAAATATCTTCAGTATCAATTTGTTTGGCAAAGCTGTCAGCTAACTGCTCTGTTTCGGCTAGAACAGTTCGCCAATATTTAATACGAGTTGCGGCGTCCATTTCAGTAAAGTCTTTTCTATCGGGGATTTTGTTAAAAGGTAATGAGCTAATAAACTTTAGTGACGGTACCAGCATCACGGTATCCTGATAATTGTTAATATCAATATTGCGTTTTAAACTTTTATCAAACCAACCCGCTTTGGGTTGTGCATTAAAATGAGGGTACAAAGTAAGCCCGTCTTTCGGCTTTAGTCCTATGTCAAAGTGATAATCAATAATTCCACCATCACGATAAGTACCTTGTGGTGCTCCTGAGATGTTTTTAACGGCTTTCATTACCATTGGAATAGAGCCAGAGGCGAGTAGGGCATCTTTTAAATTTTTGTCACTTAACGAGACGTATGTATCATTAAAGTGATATCGGTCGTTAATCTGAAGTTGACTCTTTGGATGATGAAAAATAAACCGTTGATATTGCTTAGCGATCAATCCCCGGTTAATACGATTTAATACTAAACTGGAACATAAGCCTAACATTTGCAATGCTGGTTGCTCATATGTTGTTAGACCACTACATTTAGCAACAATAAAATGCGCCTTAAAAACAGAATTGTTGAGTACTTCTTCAACGCCTGTTTTACCATAAACGGCATCGAGTAGATTTTTTGCTTTCTCGGTGATTTCAGCTGATTTGGCGTTAGTTGAATAAACCGTTTCACTGTAATGCTTTGCTAAGCGGGTAATTGCCGCGACAGGATCCTTTTGGCTTAGGGCGGCAAAGCGAAACGCTCCCGCCGATGAACCGATTAAATTTAATTCAGATGTACGGTCTTTAAAAAACTCACCAAAGAGGTATTTATCTAAACCAAAAAGTGTAAACCACTTAGGCCCGCCACTGGCGCCAAGCATTTTGGTAAACAGATCTTGTTTGAAACCTTGTTCTTGAATTGTTTTGAAGGCATTTTCGCCAGCATATATATCTAGCATAGTGGATCAAGCCTTATTTTTAATGCTCCTCACTATACATAATTTTTAATTAAACCGACAGTAGAAAACACTACATCAAATAGTTGATATTTATCAGGATCAATCCTAATTTAAGGTTGTTTATAGGAAGTTTCTTTAGTGAATATCGGACTTTACTTTTGTATATTAAATACAATATACTCGGGGCGTGAGTTAAAAAGTATGCTATTAAATAAATCAGATTGTTAAAGTTAGACAGTTTGAAGTTAAGATATAGGAGTTTAAAAAGGTATGGAAGCTGAGATGGATAATGTCGATTATAAGGTGTTTAACGATTTAACAGGGCAACAACCGTTAATTGATTTTAATAATAATACTCAGCTTTTTCAGCAACATAAATGTTCATTAAAAAATAAAATGTTTGCAACTATACTTATAGATATTTTTGCAGAAAATCATCATAACCCTAACTTTACTCACCTTGACTTAGCCAATATTTTATTCATAAGCCATCGACACTTACATCGTAAGCTAATCGCAGCAACCGGTATGAATTTTAGTCTTTTATTACGTAAATATAGGCTGACTACTGCCCTGAATTTATGTAACTCTGATCTACAAATTATGCAAATTGCTGAAAAAGTTGGTTTCTCCTCGTGCTCTTATTTCATAAAGTGTTTTAAGGACGAATTCGGAATTACTCCTAAACAATATCAAGCTATAGAAATATAATAGTCGAGACAGTACTACTATTTGGCGATAGGCTGATAACTCAAGCGCTTAAATATTGTTAAGCTAGAAATCACTTATATATTTGTGCTTTAGTTTTAAACATATTAAGTGATCGTCAGGTAAATATAGTCAATAAAGGGCACAATGAAAATGTACTCATTTCTTTCATACCTAATTTAGCGAAAGGCTTAAGTGCCTTATTAACAATTTACTTTAAGTAAATATTTCCAGATATCAGGTTTAAATGGGTAAATGATGCCTGTTTATTATTTTCATATAAATTTTGCAAAAAATTAAAGAGTTCAGCATGAGCAAATCATCATTTTGGCAGTCAAAAATTAAAGACATTTTTAATTATACCTTGCTTGTAGGTATGGGGTTAGGAGTTGGCTTAGGCACTAAATATTCATGGGACTGGTATAATACGGCACCTGAGTATATTGAGCTTGATACTACAGCACACTTTATCAATGTATCTGAAAAAATAGTTATTTATACTACTCAGTGGTGCCTTTATTGTACAAAAGCAAAAGAATATTTAACCGCCAATGATATCGCTTTTACCGAGCGCGATATTGAAAAAGGGAATAAAGAAAATGATGTTTTATTTCAATCGATTGGTTATTCTGGTATTCCTAAAATTGTTATAGGAAATGTTATTATTAATGGCTTTAATCAACCTATACTAAAAAAGGAATTAGAGAAAAACCAACTTATCTGAATATGCCCTTACATATTGAGATAACAGGTGAGCTCATAACAACGTACGTATAAAGGCTTAGTCAATTATTTATAGACTAAATAGAAACCAATGATGTAAGCCGAAATCTATGGAAGTATTATTAGAGATCTGCCGCCAAAATGATAAGGATTAGCAATAATATTTCCCCTTATTTCTGAGTGTTATTTTTATTATCCAAACATTGTTGCTTTAATATAACGATAACAGGTATTTATTTCTCTTGTTATTTGCTTCGGTATTTAAAGTTATACAGATATTCAGGCGTGATCTTATTTTTTATTAAACACTTCAAAGACAATGAAAATTATAAAATTCAATTAAACCTGCAATAAAGATCAGATATGACAATGTCTTGCCTGCTCTGTTTTTAGTCGATAATCTCTTATTTTATGGCACTAGTGTGATAATTTCTTATAACAAACTTTGCTAAAATATCCTTTGTTATTGTGTAGCTAATTGCTCCACAATGCAGGCTAAATATAGCTAAAACAAAAAAACTAAATTTAATTAAGGATATGGTTTTATAATGAATAATAAAATAAAAGCAGTACTATTTATCGCGGCAGCCTCTTTTGGTTATGCTTCTGCTGTAAATGCTGGCTGGGCATCAAATTGCGATCGAGAAATGTCTGTATGTATTGAGGAGCAGACACCAGAATGGGTTTGTAAAAGAGCCTACGATAGATGTAAAGATAATCGCTAGTAACTGGCAAATCTTCCAGTCAGCCAAAATAGGCTGACTGACTAATAACTAGCCTTTAATTCTACTTTCTGCAGTATGAAACAACATATAAATAACAAATCTCAGTGTTTAGTTTTACAAAGTGAACCACTTAGGACCACCGCTAGCTCCAAGCATTTTAGTAAAAATCTCAGGTTTTAATCCGTACTGATGTATTTTGTTCAAGGCATTGCTGCCAGCATATATTTCGAGCATAAGAGGTTCTATATGTTTGGTTCAATATAATGTTATTTTTGCTTCGACCAATAATTTATCATTATTAACTTCATCAAATAATAAGGAAAGTTGATATTCGTCTGAGTCAATTTCAACCTTATCGTATAGTTCAAAACTATCTGCAGGGAAATATGGTCTAAGAGTATCTATGGATTTTCCTTGAGTGAAATTACCTAGGAACCATGGCTGAGAAGTGGCGTTTATTTTGCCATCATTTAAAAAAACTTCTTCAACAAGAGAAACAGTATTTAGCTTTTCATTTTTAATATTAGTTAATAAGTTATTATTATATATGAGCAACTTTTCTCGCTTCGTAAGCGTAATATGACCTATTTCCTTGCCAAGTTGTGACTTGATAGTATCAAAGTTTATAGCTTGATTTTCATTAAGGGACGTAACCATTCTATACAAGACGTTAAAGTGTCTATCACTTTCTACTCTCAATCGATTTTTAGGTTTTTTATAAGAATTACTTTGTAGAGAAAAATTCTTTACTTCATACCTTGTACTATTTTCTTTTATATATTTGCTGAAATACAAAATTAGCGTTGCAGTATTGTTTTTAATTATTAACTGATTTTGATTATTTAATTTTGTTGATATATTTAAAGACTCTTTAATGTCTGAGAGTTGAGAACGATAGGCTATCTTACTGTTGATTTTCCATTGAAAGGCATCAAAGAAACTAACTAGAGGGATTTCATTAATTATGCTCTGGGACAAAAATAAAGCTTGAGTCTGTACTTTCACTAATTTATTCGACTGAAAATATAACCAGTGCCGCCGGCCATAACTAATAATAAATTCGTCATTAAATAGTTTAAAAACAGAACTTGGAGTTCCAAACAAATCAATAACCTTTTGATAATGTTCGCCTAATTTCAAGCCATAGATCCCGTTCTTAAGTGAGATCTCTTTATTATTCAATTTAGGGCGGTGAATTTTGTTACTATCTGAGAAAGGAGTTTTAATAGTCCCAATTATCTTATCACCTAAATGATTATAATTTGTCCGCTTTTTGGCAAGGTTATTTTTATGTGCACACTGCTTAATTAATTCAGCTTTAAACTCTAGCATTACAATTGTTGTGTTATTTTTCTTTATCTGTTGTTCAATATTCTTTTTTACCAAAATAACGGCATGTGCACCAACTTCATTAGCTTTCTTTCGTAATTTTAGTAGTAATTCTTTTGTTGTTTCATTTTTAGAGCCTGTCGAATCTACCTCGCTATTAACTGTGTAGTTCTTTAAAACCTCATACGAGCAATTCGGATAAAAATCTAAAATTAGCGGGTGTTCAGTTTTTATATTTGTAGCTTTCGAAGTCAAAGATATGGAGCATAGGAAAATAAAGAAGGCATAGTAAAAGATATTCATCAAACATTGTCCGTATGATTTTTAGGCAAACCATAATTAATCAAAACTTTATCAATAGACAATTTTTTGATTAAAAGTTGGATTTCTTGGTGGTTCTTGTTAAGTGCTCTTAGGTTTTGATATTGGATTTTAGGTAGTACATTTGATTTATCATACTTGTTTAAATAAGAGAGTAGTTGTTGGCTTACTATTTTTGTTTTATGCGGATAATCTAATAAGTTCATATCGAAATTGAGTACATCATTTTCTATTTTACTCCAATTTTTATACCAAGGAGAATGTGTACCTTTATAATTATTTGCATCGGCTAAGGAAAGGTTCTCAATAAGTGTTTGAAAGGGGAAGTAATCTACTTGGGCTTTCAAAAATATTGGCTGTAAATTCTGCTGCGCAGAGGATAGATTAACTAACGATAGCATCTTAGTCGATTTTTTTAATAGGTTTTCATTAATACTTAGTAAAATACTAGCGCTGACGTTTTGTGCAATACCAATAAT
>Ga0105356_10006771_pt1 | contig 10652 bp, 5 predicted proteins | sample GOMGulsemesocosm_3_FD_83502 | JGI IMG/M metagenome (GOLD analysis project Ga0105356, IMG submission 83502) | Methane-oxidizing microbial communities from mesocosms in the Gulf of Mexico - GOM9D Gulf of Mexico | ecosystem: Environmental > Aquatic > Marine > Cold seeps | place: Gulf of Mexico...
CCTCCACCATCATTCAATATCAGGACGCCTTTGGGCGTCCTTTTTTGTGCACTAAATTAAATTTATTATTGTAAGTGCTAATCAACATTAAAACTTAGTATTGCACTTTAATCACGGTATCTTTATTTTACTTAATCCACTGAGCTCAAACAAGTTTCATTAACTATGTAATTTATGTATTATGCAGATTCCTCATACAAAAGGATCGTTGATGAAGAATGTACTACTAATAGTTACCGGTGCAAGCCCGCAGGTATTAACCGAAACGCTTTTTGCGCTTTATCAGCAGGGTAAGCCTATGCCTGAAGAGATTTTTGTTATTACAACAAAAAGCACCAAGGCTATGCTCACCGATGGATTATTTAAGCAAGGTCATTTAGCTAAATTAATAGCAGATTATAAACTTCCCTCTATTAAACTTCCCGATGAAAACATATGCCTAATAGAAGACGATAAAGGCCAACCTATTAATGATGCTAAATCTGAAATAGAACAAACCTACATGGCCGACTTTATTACTCGCAAAGTGTTTGAACTCACCAATAAAAATGATATTAGCATTCATGCCTCTATTGCAGGTGGCCGTAAAACAATGGCATTTTATTTAGGTTATGCCATGTCTTTATTGGGGCGTGAACAAGATTCACTCAGTCATGTATTTGTAAATAACGAATTTGAATTTGTTAGAGACTTTTACTACCCAACACCTTATGACCACATTATTGATGGTAAAAATGGCACGCAAGTAAACTGTATTAACGCAAAGGTAACGCTTGCCGAAATACCCTTTGTACGAATGCGACAATCTATCGACGAAACCCTCATTGCCAATATGCAAAGTGCATCGTTTAGCCAAACAGTAGCAAGCTTAAACTCAGCGCATAAAAAAGATTTAATCCTAGAGGTAAACGCAAAAGCAAAAACACTCACCTTTGCAGGTATCGAAATTAAACTTACTGCAAAAGAAACCGCCTTCTATTTATGGTTAAACCAATACAGCCAAAATGAAAATAAACAGTTAGTGGTGGGTCGTGATTTTGAAGAGTCTTTGCGATACAGCAAAGAGTACCTCATGCTTTTACAGCAAAATAGCAGTGATTTACGTACATTTCGTGATACGTTTGGCATAGAGCCAGAAGATTTTAGAGAAGGTTTACACAGTAATTTAAAAGTAATGGAAAAAACCTTTGTGCAGCAAACGCGTAGCCGCATAAATAGTAAAATAAATAAGGTGTTACCCAACGAGCTAGCTAAAAAATAGCGATTGACTCTAATAACCAAAGCTTTGAAACAAGCTACTGGTTAAGCGCAGTAACACACAATATAAAAATAAATATAACGGCTTAATATTCGCAAGCTTGCAAACGCATAATAATAATAACGCATGGTAAATTAGTTGATAAGGAAGTAATCAGGAATGAAGCAATCAATGAACTTTGAACACATTCAATCTAAGTGGCCAGAGCTACACCAGTTAGCCGCTTTTGCAGAAGACTATGCGATTACCGATCCACAAAGCTCACTGGTTAAGCTGCGTTGCTTTGCCGAAAAAGTAGTAGGCTACTTATATAAAGAACTTAGTTTACCTGTTTTACCCACTTCTAACATTTTTGATAAACTTACCGCCGACGACTTTACCAGCGCAGTTCCGCGTTTAATTACCGATAAGCTTCACGCCATTCGTAAAAGTGGTAATCAAGCAGCCCACGAAGGCAAAGTTGATCAACAACAAGCTATTTGGATATTAAAAGAAAGCTACTTTGTAGCCTCGTACTTATTTATGGCGTATGACAATGGCACGCAACAAGAGTGCCCAGAGTTTAAAGCGCCTGAGCAAACACAGCCGACTAACCAAAGTGATGCCGAGTTTGCAAAAAAGAACAAGCAACTCACCAAGCAGCTAGCCGAAAATCAGGCCCGTTTAAAACGCGCACTTGACGAACTAGAAGCCGCAGAGCTTGCACAAAAACAAGCACAGCAGCAAGCAGCAAAACTAAAACAAACTATTGATGCTGAAAAGCTGGCTCAGGTTAAAACCCGCAATGAGCAAATTGTTAACTCTAGTTTTAACTTTAACGAAGACGAAACCCGTAAACGCATTATCGATTTAGATTTACGTAATGCTGGTTGGCACGTTGCACTTGACGACGAATCAACAGAAGACGTTGGCAAAGAAGTAAAAGTAAAAGATCAACCTACAACAACAGGCGTAGGTTATGTTGATTATGTATTATGGGATGACGACGGTAAACCACTTGCGGTAATAGAGGCAAAACGCACTCGCGAAAATATCGAAAAAGGCCGCCAGCAAGCAACGCTTTATGCCAACGCGCTCGAAAAGCAATATGGCCAACGCCCTATTATTTTTTATTCAAACGGCTGGGATATAAAAATTCTCGACGACACGCAAGGCTATAATAGCCGTGGTTTATACGGTTACTACTCAAAAGATTCCCTTCAGTACTTAATAAAGCAGCGCACACTTAAAAAAGATTTAAATAAAACGCCGATAGATACTGCTGTGGCAGGGCGTTTGTATCAAATGGAAACCATAACCCGAGTGTGTGAGCGTTTTAGTGATAAACACCGCAAAGCGCTTGCACAAGCAACAGACAAAGCATTAGCAGTAATTTAAAGGAATAAGTAATGAGTTTACAAACAAGAATAAAAAATTAATTTTTTCTAATCATTTTTTACCTGATATTTTTATTAAGTACTTAATTATAATTAAATTAAGTATTGAATAGTTATAAAGAGTTTAGTACTTTTTCTGAAGGCCAAATGGAAATAGGAATATTACTTGGCTAAAAAACTTATCTTTTTATGCTGTATGGATAGTTATGGATTTCAAAAAAAAAATAACACTTGCTGTAAAAGCCGGTGCACCTCTTATACAAATTATTAGTCATGATACCCTCCGAATTAGGGCCGCAGTTAACTCAATTGCTGATACTTTAAGCCAAGAAACTTTCATTTGGGATAGCTGTAAAGGTTTAAGAAGAGGGATTAGCCAACAAGAACTAGTGGAAGATGTAGATACCCCCTCCGAAGTACTTGAGTGGGTAATCGGTGATAATCAAGATGACTTACCCACACCTGTTAACTGTATTTTACTCCTTGAGGACTTTCATCCTCACATAGGCACATTTGATCATAAAAATATTTCGCGTTTGCGAAGTTTTGCCGTAGCCGTTGCTGGAAGGCGAATTGATAAAGTGACTATAATCATGTCACAACCTGTTTTTGATTTACCTACTGAGTTGGTAAAAGATACCCAAGTTTTTGAAATGCCTTTGCCTAATCTATCAGAACTAAAAAAACTCGCCGAACAAGCTAAACAAAAGTTTGAGTTAGATGAACGAGATTGCTCTTTCAGTACTGAGTTTCTTAATTCAGCATTGGGGTTATCTACAAGTGAAGCGCAGTTAGCATTTGCGAAAATTGCTAGTGAGAAGCAGCGATTAAATGAACTTGATATTTCAAGCATTGTTCGAGAAAAAGAACAAGTCATAAGAAAGCAAGGCCACTTAGAGTACTTCCATCCAAGTGCTACGTTGGATGATATAGGTGGTCTCGACAACTTAAAAAAATGGCTTAAACGAAGAAAGCTTGCCTTTGGTGAAAGTGCAAAAGAGTTTGGTTTGGAGGAGCCAAGAGGCTTACTTTTATTAGGTTTGCCTGGTACAGGTAAAAGCTTAGCCGCTAAAGCAACAGCGAACGCCTGGCAATTACCCTTACTACGATTAGACATTGGCAAAATATTTGGTGGTATCGTTGGTCAATCAGAATCAAATATGCGTGAAGCATTGCAGTTAGCAGAGACACTATCTCCCAGTATTCTATGGATAGATGAAATTGAAAAAGGGTTATCGGGCATTCAAAGTTCTGGTTCATCGGATGGAGGTACTACAGCGCGGGTGCTTGGTAGCTTTTTGACTTGGATGCAAGAAAAGAAAAAGCCTGTATTTGTTGTTGCAACTGCTAACAATATTGCGCAGTTGCCTCCAGAGTTACTTAGAAAAGGCCGTGTTGATGAGATTTTCTTTGTCGATTTGCCCACTGAGCAAGAGCGGGAAGATATCCTCAATGTTCATTTAAAAAAGCGAAGCAGAGAAGATAATTTAACTCCAGTTGAGATAAAAGAAGTGTCTCAACTAACACTTGGCTTTACTGGGGCTGAGCTAGAAGAAGTGATTAAAGAGGCTTTGTTTATGGCCTTCGACGATGGCATTGATGTTAACTTTGAACATATCAAATCAGCGATTGAAGTAACTACGCCTATATCAATGACTATGCACGAATTGATCGATAAAACCCGTTCTTGGGTCAAAGGGCGAGCAGTGCGCGCAAGCTCACAAACACCAGAAGTAATCACTGATAAATCAAAATCAATGACTCGCTTAAAATCTGAAATAGAAAATCCTTTCGAGTAATCTGCTATGAATCCATTTTATCTATCACTTTGCGGTGATGAGTCAGAGTCGTCAAAATTTCAAGACAAAGTGCGCGATGGTCTAAGCCCTTTTCGTAATTATTTGTCTAATAGTATTACGGCGTTTAAAGATAAAGAAATTACATGTGAATGGGAAGCGCTTACTCAACAGCAATTTATTATTAAGCCAAAGCAAAATATATATCAAATAGTCCCCCTTACTCGTATACGGTTAATCAACCCAGATAAAGATTGGTATCGATTAAACAATGCGGACTTAGATGATGACTTTGAAGTTGACCTTGATGAGCCCGTAACTTTGGGTAAAGGTAAAAAAAGTCAAAAAATTAAAGTAACTGATTCCAGGGTACGTAATGGTTTTTATGAAATTAAAATAGAACACAGTGAAGTTATTACTTCTGTGGTGTGGCTAGGTTATACAATTATATTAGTACCCTTGAGCCTTACTGTTATAACCACAGATATTCTGATGGTGGATGAAAAAAGGTACAGTATCGATACTTGTAATGATTTAGTTATTGATCTGTTTGGGCAGTTAAATGAAAAAGAAGGTACAGCCAAACTCAATGATGTAACCGTGAAGTTTGAGGTCATAAAAACGTTTTCGGATTCCGTATTGCCTATTTATGTAAAAAAGGCAGCTACTGACTGGTTAGTTATTTTAGCGAATAAACCTAATTATGATTGCGCTAAAGTTGAAGATATCACCGCACGCGAGCTTAAAAACTTAACTGTTGAGAGCTTGTTTGATAGTAATGGGAACCCACAAAAAAAAAGTGATTGGGAGCTTTCTTTAAACAGTACTAACGTCATTATTACTGCACAACATAGTAATGTAACAAAATTAAGCCACTGCAGTTTATGTACTCATCCAGAGCTTGAATTTGATATTAAGGAAGAAAATACAAAAGAGCAGTGGATACAGTTAATAGAACCCAAAAATAACGATGATAGCGGGCTGTCGTTACTCGATTATTTTTTTAGTGAGAACGCGATTATTTTGGAATCTAACCAGAATAATAATCGCGAGGCATTTCACGTAATAAAAAGTAATAGTGAAGAGAAGCAGTTATTACTGGCTAAATCAAAACAAACTAAACAGCAAAGCGTTTTGCCTATATGTAAAACTATTAAAGCCAAAGCTGATATTTCTCAATTACGCAAACAACAAGATGCCATACTAGCTCTGACGTCTGCTCCTCACTCAGGACAGCATGGGTTACTGAATTTATTTAAAAACCAAGGAAGTAAACCTTGGCGGCATATAGAGCCGGAGCCTCTTCAAGAGGACGAATGGAAGATTTTGACGGATATTCGCTTTAAAGGCTGTCAAGAACAGCGTGATTTCGTTGAAAAAGCATTAGCTACACCTGATTTTTCAATTCTTGATGGCCCGCCTGGTACAGGGAAAACAACATCCATTTTGGAGCTTATTATCCAGTTAGTTCGTCAAGGTAAAAAAATACTTTTGACAGCTTCAACTCATGCTGCAATAAATAATGTTCTAGAGCGTATAGACAGTAAACAACTTACTAATGAAGTGTTTGCACTTAGAATAGGAGATGCTCATAACGCTCAAGGACTTGAACACTACCAATTTGATAATATGGTTCAAAGTGAAAATACGAGTAAACAAATATTAGTTGATAGTGCCAATCTCATATGTGGAACTACCATTGGTATAATGAGATTATTTAATGATAAAGAGGTTAATTTACCTCTTTATGAGCCAGCTTTCGATGTGATGATCATAGACGAGTGCAGTAAAACCCCTTTTCAGGAATTTTTGGTACCTGCTCGCTATGCGGCTAAACACATATTAGTCGGAGATATCCGCCAACTTTCCCCTTTTACTGATAGAGAGCAGATAGTCGCAAACCTCGAAAACCTGATATTAAAGCCTGGTAGAAGAGGGCATGCTTTGCAGACGTTAGATAAAAACTTGCAAACAGCATGTTTTTTACTAGAAGCGTTAAGAGCTGAGCAGAAAAGCCATCAAGCATATTCAAATCAATTAATAAAAACGGTTTCACCACAAGAAGCGAAAGCCTTAAAGGTCGAACTTGCGCAAAGAGTAAAAATAGACGAAGAATATAAACGTATCCTAGTGATCGATACATCAAATGTAGATAAGTACGCTTCAAACCCAATTGAACTTTGGAATTATAGCTTGTGTTTTATTGCTGATAATTGTTTGCAAAAAATTAATGCGTTCGTACCCGCTGATAGTATTTGGTTATCAGATGACTGGCATTCGAGTTCTCACGCATTTTCACATAAAGCATTATTTGATAATGACCAAAGACTTCATAGTCGTGGCGCTAATATCAAAGGAACGTCAGAGGTAGCAGAGCACTTTAATAAACAATTAAAAGAAAAATCTTGGGCTGAGGAGGTATGTTGGCGATTAGAAAGATTATATTGGTTACGTCTATCACGCAATTTTGATAATAAAACTAAAAATTATAAGGAAACTATAGAGCGCCTCTTGCCGAAAAGTATAAATTGCGAAGGACGAGTTTTTCAGCTTGAACAAGTGGCATTTCCCTCAGTACTAGAAGCGTTATCAGGTAATGGGTTACAAAAAAGAAAACAAGATATTTCGCACACGCTTAACTCAGGTTTTACCAATGCTATTAAAAAGCAACGCCATACAACGCTAAGCTACCAACATCGAATGCATCCAGCTATTTCTAAATTCCCGGGGCAGCAGTTCTATCATGGTGAGTCACTTAAAAATGGTGATAGTGTTTATATTGATAGGGAGTGGCAGTATCAAGGCTTTAAATCGCACGCAACTTGGTTCGATATTCCAAAAAATAGTAAGCATGCCCAAGTAAATCAAAACAAAAATAAAGCCGAAGTCGATAAAATCCTGAAAGAATTAAAACAGTTCTGTGATTGGGGGGACGGTCGTGTAAACGATGAAGGGCAGCCTTTTAGTGTCGCTATTCTGACCTTTTATAAAGGCCAAGAAACCGCGTTGAGAAAAGAATTACAAAAACTGCCGGGTAACAACAAAAAATATAGTCAATTTGAGTATAAAGGGCAACCTATTAAATTGGCTACTGTTGATTATTTTCAAGGGCAAGAAGCTGATTTGGTTTTTCTATCTATGGTTAATAATTACCGCGATGGATTTTTAGACTCACCTAATCGGCTTAATGTTGCGATTACACGTGCTCGTTATCAGCTAGCGATTGTAGGTTGTTATGATTATTTTGCGAATAATAGCCGAACTACTGAGCTTAAGAACCTGGCTAAAGCGCTTTTACCAAGGAAAGTTAAATGAATTCGTCACTGCAAGAACAATTACAGAAAATAAAACCAGATATTACCAAGGATAGATCTAAAACAGGTCATCCTGAAAACATACGACAACATTCTAAAAAAGCACGTAGTAAAGCTAATGGTCCTTTGTTTACATTAAGCCGAAAGGTTAATTTAGTGTGCTTGCCTGTGTTGGGAACGGTAGAGGTTTATGTCAAGCGACAGGATATTGTTGATGCGCTTAAAAAAGTAGAAGAACTTCCAATTAGATTAGTTGAGTATTTAAAAAAGTTAGCCTTAATCGATCGCAATAATGAGTTAACGGCCAAGGGCCAAGAATTTATGAATACAGCATTGTTACCAATATTGGAGCGGGGCTTGTATCACATTTGGTTTGCAGAAAATGATCAATTATTATTAAAAAATCCAATTCTAATACAGCGTATTGATGCCTTTGCCACAAAAAACCTTAATCAATATCGACGTTATCGTGGTGATATCAATCAATATTTAACTGAGCAGGTTATTACTACTAACTTAGTGATAGAAAATGATAAATCGATATCAATTGAGTCGGCTAAGGTTACGATTAAAAGCATTGAAGTGCTTTGCGATACTTATAATAAAGCAAGTACATCTTTAAATTGGCAGTTAACAGCGCAAAGTAAAGCTATTATTAGTGGGAAATTAAATATTGAAGTTTCCAATAAGGGGAGGGGAAATAAATCGACACCTGTTGAAAGAGAACTTTCTTTTAATTTACCAACCGGCCACAACCAGTATATAGAATTAATGGACAGTATAGGTAAGCAGTTAAATGGCAAGTGGAATAATCAAAAGCAATATTTCTCCCTTCCTTTTAGTGAAACAATTGATAAGAAAAATACGCTTAACGACTTATCGTTAAAAACACTTCCTTTTGAAACAGTTAATTCAACAAGTTTTGGCTCATTTGAGATAGAAGAACATCAGCCATTGCCAATTACACCCCTGAATTCAGGTGATGGAGAAAAGTGGTTAGAAGCGTGGTGCAAACATTATTATCAGCAAAAACATAAAGCGTTGATACACTCAGAAAAAGCGCAATTGGAGTGGCTTTCTCAACCAGAACTAATAGCACATGATATTACACCTATTCAGATTGATAAGATGCTAGCAATATTAGGGGCTGAAGGTAAAACTACAGCCTATTGGCAAGCGGCAGCTGGATTCGATTTAATGCCACATATAGCGGCTGATTATGGTGTTGCTTTAACATTAGATGACAACGCCGAGTTCGAATTGGCAAAACTCATCAACCATTTAACCAATGGTAGAACTATAGAAAATATTATAATTTCAGATCGCTATTTCACAATTGATCATCAGCAAGCCCTTTTAACAAGCATAGCCAAAAAAACAGGTGTATCTGATGGGGTGTTTGTAACACTTGAGAAAATGTACAAAAAGAAATTACCTGAAAGTTGGCAGCCTAAATTTATTGATAAATCACCAGATAATCATGATCGCTACTGGTTGTTTTATACATCGGGAGGCTTAAAGTGCTGGAAAGTCAGCGCAAGTTTAGACTTTGCTCGTGAGAACCATGGCCAGTGGATAGTGCACGGCACACCGACTTTTACTCCCTTAGACAAGAGAGAACTACCACAATATCTTCGCGACATTGTTGAAGCATTCGACAGGGAGTGTGTGTAATGATAACACTAGCACCAAAAAAAATTAAGTTTGAAAAAAGTTATAGTGAACAAGAGCTTAGTAGTAAGTTTGTAGCTAAAAATATTAACACTGAATCAGTTTATGATTGTGATATTGTTGCTGCATTTAATAAATTTGAATTGATAGAGCAGATAGAAGAAACAAAGCATACTTTAATTATTTCTGCAGATGTCTTGTTTGATAGTGAGATTATCAAAACGATACAGTTACTCGTTGATAATCAACCTGCCATACGCGTCTACTTATGCTTAGGTGATGATGAACAAAACAAAACAGCGATAGATCGGCTAAAATCGCGTTGTTTAGTTCGAACCGGGGTTGCTCAGGCAGGGGCAATATTTTTAAGTGATCATCAGTACTTTAATAAACGCGGTGTAGTTATCACAGAGTTAGATGAAAATGGCTATTGTTTGGATCTTACACTAGATCAAATTGATGATAGTTACCGCAGTTTCTGCAAACACTTTTGGGATAATGCACAGCATGAATACCTAGGTGAGTTAAAGCGTCAGGCTCAACGTGCAGATGTCAAAATTGTCTTAAACGATGATTATCAGTTAGATGGTTATTTTGATAGAAAATCATTTAAAACAGCGATATCGACAGTTAACGCATTAGCTTTATCAAATAAAATTGAGCTTGAAGAGTACGCTACCTTGATTTCAAATCGGCAATTTTCTGATCTAAATCGTATCGCAAAAGAAAATTCAGTAAATATAATTTTAACTGACTTTAACTACCCTAATATCGTGTATGAAGCTAAAGATGATGAAAGAAGTGAAGAAGTTGTTTGGTTACTTCCTAACGAATTCTCTGCAGGTAAAGTAAATTGGGCTATTCAACTTAATGACGATCAAAAAAATAAGGTGACGGAATCTATTGATAAAGCTATTGAGCAAGCTTGTTGGGAGCTAGCGTTAAACCCCAAAGTGTGTGAGCTTGTTGATGTTGATTTTGTGTCTGCTAATAATTCAAACGAAGAGCTAATGACGATAGATGAACGCAAAGCTATTACTTTGGAAGAAAAATATTGCCAGTCAATCGGAGAGTTTTTGACTGAAACTCCTGAAGTTTTATTTTCGAAACAAACTAATTGGACTGATAAGTTTGCGGCGCAACATATTACGTTCTCTGGCATTATTCATCCTCCTTACTGCCCTAAAAGCGCAACCAAAGATGAATTGGTAGGTAAGTGGGATAAAGTAAATAATCA
>Ga0105356_10006773_pt1 | contig 10651 bp, 8 predicted proteins | sample GOMGulsemesocosm_3_FD_83502 | JGI IMG/M metagenome (GOLD analysis project Ga0105356, IMG submission 83502) | Methane-oxidizing microbial communities from mesocosms in the Gulf of Mexico - GOM9D Gulf of Mexico | ecosystem: Environmental > Aquatic > Marine > Cold seeps | place: Gulf of Mexico...
AGCAAATGAACTAAGGTTTGATGATAAAGCCGATAATGAAGAATTGTACCTTCATGCGGCAAAAGATCTTGTTGTAGCCGTAGAAAATAATTTTACTGAAACAATTACCGCTGAATTTAGCAGTACCACAGAAAAAGCGATAGCGATCACTGGCAAAGATAACTATTCATTGAAGATAACTGAAAAATTGACTGAAGACGCTAAAGAAATTGCTCTAACAGCAACAGATAAAATGACTTTTAAAGTGGGTGATAACTCGATTGAATTAAGCCCTGATGGTATTAGTATTAGCTGTAAAGAGCTTACTATTGACTCATCGGGCGATATTAGTCTTGACGGTGCGAATATTAAACTCAACAGTAAATCTGATACAACAATTTCTGCAAAGGGAGGTTTTAGCGCAAGTGCAACAACAAATGCTGAGTTATCTGGGAAAGCGGGTGTGACAGTAAGTACAAGCGCTCAAGCGAAAGTTAGCGGTGATGCCGGAGCAGAACTAAGCTCGTCGGCTATGACGAAGGTTTCGTCATCTGGCATTACTCAAATTTCAGGCTCTTTAGTGCAAATTAACTGATTTGATTGGCTATTTATATGTTAAAAAAAATTCCTAATAAAACCATCGCCTCAATCCTTAGTCGGTATCAACCGAGTGCTGACGCAAAAGCACATTTGGCCGCTGATCTTAACCCATCGCAGGCATTGGACAATTTATCAAAAGCAGCGTTATACCATGACCTTGTCCAGTTTATCGCCCATGGATTGCCAATGATTGATGCCATTTATTGGGCAACAGAAGTTTTATCAAAAAGGGCTAATGTCTGGGATGAAACGCAAATAAATACCATTAATAGTGCCAAAGTTTGGCTGAAAAACCCTAATGAAACTTATCGTATTCGAGCAAATCAGTTGGCCGATAGGCTCGGGTTAGAATCGGCACCCGCTTGGGTGGCTAAAGCCGTTTATTGGTCAGGAACAGGCAGTATTGTCTCTCCCGATCTCCCTGATGTAATGCCACCTGCCTTTTTATATGGTCAGGCAGTTACTGCTGCCATAACAGTGGCGGCTGCCGTGCCAGCTTGGTCAGACAATGACAATGATGCAAAAAATTTTTATTTAACCGCAATAGCAATAGGCCTCGAAATAGCCCAAGGTAATATAATGAAAATTAAGCTATTAACTTTTGAAGGGAAAACCTAATGGGGCAACCTGCCGCGCGAATTACTGATATGCATGTATGCCCTATGCAAAGCCCCGCTGTTCCCCCTATCCCTCATGTAGGTGGCCCTATCATTGGTCCAGGAGAACCGACTGTATTAATAGGTGGTATGCCCGCGGCTGTAATGGGAGATTCTGCAACATGCGTCGGGCCGCCAGACAGCATAATAAAAGGTAGCGCTACAGTACTTATTGGAGGGAAACCAGCCGTTCGAATGGGAGATTCAACAGCTCATGGCGGTACTGTCGTCTTGGGTTTTCCTACGGTGTTAATCGGCTAATTAACCTGGACTCGGCATAAGCCACTTTGATATAACTTCGTCACTCCCGAGATGTTTTGTCGGGAATCTACTTATCAAAATCTATGGCTCCCGTCCCCGATTAAAAACTTCGTGGATGACGAAAGGACTACTGGAATGACGATATAAAGTGTTGTTTCTTTTAAAACGAATTGAGGTTAATTTGAGAGAAGGTTGTCTGTTAATTTTAATCGACTAAAGAACATGGGGTCAAGCGGGTTTTCATCACTCTCAACTGAGATAAGTAAAGTGACGATTGCGTCATCTAACTTAATTTTAATTTTATCACTCTTATCATCAATTTGAGCATGTTGATGAGCCCATCTTAACCAAGCCCACGCGCCTTTATATTGCTGCGTAGTTTTGTTATTTTCGGTATCAGTAAAAATCATTAATAGCTCATCTTGATTGCTCAAGTCTGGCCACGTGAATTTAGACCAGAGTTTAGGTCCGTGTTGGTAATTAAATAAGCTACGTTGAGAAAATAATTCAAAATTTAGTAATTTAGCTGACATAGAGTCAACTTTTAATTTAAAGTCGACTGAAAGTTGCTCTTGGTCCTGCTGATAAAGGTCTTGTTGGATATCGTGAATAACACTAAATTGTTGCTGTAATTGTTTCGAAATATAAATATTACTCTTGGAAGTAAACCCTCTAAGCAATAACCGGTCATTCTCTTTACTAAACTTAGCTAAAATTTTGCTGCTAAACTGTTCGAAAACACCTTTAGGCTTAAAAAAACGATTAAACTGTTTAAAGTTAACCTCTTGTTCACTGGTTAGCGCAAAAGGAAATTTATCTGCAAACTGTGAACTAAAGGGCATGCTAATGTGTTTTTGCCATTGTTGATTAAGATAGTGGTTTAATGCCTTATTAATGGCATTATTAAGTAACTCAGTAATGGCGTCTAAATGCAGATTAATTTGCTCGATAGCAACTTCAGTTTGAGTAAGCTGGTATAAGGTTTGATTTTTATTATTTGAGCTTAGTTGTTGAAAATAATATCTGCCGGGGTCAGCCTTTTGATTCGCTTGATTATACCACTTAGCGACTTGAGATAAGTTAGTATGCAAGTGCGATAACTCACTGATGCCTTTATCATCTTTTTTAATAAAGTCATGATAAACAGCAAACTCTGCCTGAATGCTTTTTGCCATGGTAATTTGCTCAGCCGCCACTAATACCTTTTGCTCATCCCCTTTTGCAGCTGCAGCGTTTTTGTTTGGTGTTTTTTCAGCGTTAGTTTGTGGAATACTGGGGTTCGTATAATACCCTACCACTTGATATAGTTGATTAATGGGGGCATCTGTTTTAGAAGAGAGCAATGCCAAACTATGGCTGAGGTTTTCAATTGATACTTGTTTTAAAGTGATGTTGTTAACGAAGCCAACCCAATAGTTAATATATTGCCTTTGATAATACCTTTGCAATTTATGCGCTAGGTTGGCTTGTTCAAATTGATTTAAGTCATCGCCAATTAAGGCCTTATTATTTGCCATAACATCTTGCATTAATTGCGAGGACGTCGCTAAATTCATTCCAATAAAGCCTTGTGGTGTGAAAATGAATGGCACTAATTTACCTGTAAAGCCGGGTGAAAATTTATAAAGCTGCTCAAAATTGTGGCCTAGCTCACTACTAATATCTATTTTTGATGAAAACTGCGGTAAATCCTTAATATATTCAAACAAGACCTTAGTGGTATTAATGGCATCTATACTGGCTTTTGAACGGGTGATCAATGCTTGATTTAACGTTACATTAGGTACGCCCAAAGTATAAAGGTCATCCATTAACACAATAAGGTTTTTTAATGTAGAAGCTTCAGAGTGACCTTCCTTTATAAATGATTGACGATAATAAGATTTTAGATGTAACCAAGACGCTTGATCATGCAATTGCAACTCTTGGTTTAAATTGAGCAGCTTTGCAGTTTGTAAACTGTCCCCTAAGGTTTCATAAACAAAAAGTTCATCTTCAAGGTAATGCGTCAAAGACGGTAATAATACATTGATAAGTTCATCGTAATACGCCTGCTTCACTGATCTTGTTAAATCAGGGCTTGGTATCAAAGAAGAGATGTAAAACGGCGTTGGTTTGTTATAGGAGACATAAATATTACGGATCATTTGTAAATTACCAACATTAGTGGCAAGTTCTTTAATATCGTAAGGGGTCTTGCTTATCGTTCGTTGGTAATGCTCCAGTTTTAATAAGGTTTTTTCATTTAATGGTTGAAAGTAATCAAAATTAACTTTGAGTAAGGCAAAACTTGCGATAACCAATGACAGCATGGCAAAGGCATAACTAATTTGAAAGCCCCAGAAAAGGCGCTTCCTATTTTTATTTATCGTCGCCATGCCCGCTTCAGGGCGGATTAATTCGGAAAAAAGTTGATTAACAAATAGACTATGGGGCAATTTAACTTTATCAGTTACACGCATTTCATTAAAATCTAACTGATAGGCAACTTGCTTGGTTACTGGATCGTTTACCTGACTATTTTGTTCGGTATTAGTAAAGAAGTAACCCCTAAATATATAAGGTTTTACCGAAGGTTTAGCCAATAATAATTGCTCTAAATAATAAGCGATATCCGGTTTTATTTGTTGAAATTGCATTGGTGCGGCAATAGCTGAACGCCTGAAACTTTCACTTAATTGACTATTTAAAGCGGCCAATACGGTTTTTCCCATGCGTCGACATAGGGTATCAAATGTATGTTCAAACCAAGTTGGATTATATAATCCCTGTGATTCGTTATTATTTAGTGCACCAAAAGAGCCATCAAGTTCAGTTTCATCCAGGGAGGCAAAAAACTGACAGAAATCAGCTAAACCAGACATTTGGTTAAATAGTACATAGATGGGTAATTTTTGACCGCATAACGCTTGGGTTTCATCTATAACTAAGCGTGTATCGTTGGCAAGTTGCTGGTTATAGCTTTTATTATTACTGAGTAAACTATCTATTGATTGACCTGTAATTATACCATTTAATGTTTGTCTCGAACGGTAAGATTTGGCCTGTTTGAGTAATAGCTTAATACAATTTAGCGCACGATAGTCTTGGTTTGAAATTCGAACAAGTAGGATTATGGCATCATTCTTTAGCCAAATCTGAATAGGCAATTTTTCATCGACGCTAACAGTTGAGCTATTTCTAAAGCCCATTTGGCTTAAAACGACTTCATCTGCTGTTAAGTCGTGGCTGATAAATAAATACCAAGGTGTTCGGTATTTTTGTTTATGCTGGCCACGATCTTTTAATTCACGAAGAAAATGTTGAAATAAATTTCTTATCAATTGAAAGTCTTGTTTTTCTAACTGTTTTTGTTGCTTAACAATCGCTTCATCTTTATTCATTACCCATAAAACCATCGCCGTAATAGCGATGATAATCAGTGCAATGCCAAAAAACCAAGCGAACTCAGGAACAAGTAACCAAGCCAGACTAAAACCGCCAAACAAAGTGATCAAAAGCGTGGTGACTAAGTGTTTTTTTGTTAGGGTGAATGTCATCATTTTGTTTGACTACCTGAGTTTATTAGGTTGATGACAGCTGATAATTGATAATTGTCGCTAAAGTATTGTTGTTGCTGTTTAGCTTTAATTAATGTTTTGCTTGAAGTATATAAAATGAAATAACTACCTAAGCTTTTAATCGAGACTTTATATTGACTATTAACCAGTGAAGATAAATATTTATTGGCATTCTTTTCAACTGAAAATGTAGCAAGCTGAACCCTATAATATCTAGAGTTAACCTGCTCAAGAGAAACTTTATTAACAGTACTTTGTTCGGTAGCTAAGGGAGAACTCTTACTTTCCGAAACCTTTATGGTGGACTCTTGAGTGTGCTGCTCATTCATGGTCGCGTTTTGTTTAGCCGATTTTTGAACTTCTGTTGGTTGCGTTAAGCTTTTAACTGAATGTATATCTTCTTCTGTACTTAAGTAAATAATATCTTTAGTTTGACCATTGAGAATATAGTTAGCGGTGTTGTTTTTTAAGCTCATGAATTCTTTTGAGCGCAGTGCATAACTTTCTTTAAACCAGTAGTCGAAAAAGGTGATGACCGAAGCAAGAACAACCACGATAAAGACAGTAAATGAAAAATAACGGGCGCCATTTTTTAGCAATAGAGACTTTGTTCGGGCTTGTTCTTTAATTAAAACATCAGCCTTGTCAATTGAGTCGCTTATGGTTTTATTAACTTCTTTTGTCACTATGCCAAGCTGCTCTGCTTGCCTTGAACGATAGCGGCCTTTAAATCCAATTTGTAAAAAAGCAAAAATCATTTGTAATAAATCAGCCATCTTTGCAGATTGCTTCATTGCTTTTTCAGTAATAGTGAAAAAGAGTTCGCCGCCATTTTTTAAACCAAATAGTTCACTTAAAAGGGTATTATTTTCCCAGCCAGCATCAGCGCCCCAAGTGCTATGAATGATAAATTCATCTAAGACGATACAGTGCAAACAACAAAGCTTATCGATAACGGCACTTGGGTATTCAAGGGCCTTTCCTTGCTCGCTCAATTCAACAATATTCTGTTTTAATAAGCCTTTAAATAATGCTAAATTTTCGGGTTTAGGTAGGCGGGGTAAAGACAGAATAATAGAGAGTAGTGGCATACTAAAGTTGTATAGTTGATTTTCAGTATAATCAAATAGCGCGGGGTTTTTTATCACCTTTTCGCTGAAATCAATAACTACAGTATTATTATCTGGCATTAATTATCTACTTTTAACCGACAGAAAGTGCAAATAAAGTCACTTCTAAATCAGGTATTCTGTTATCAACATGCATATTTAATGTTTCACCTTTATTAAGCATATCTAGCCATAGCTCGTTGTTGGTATTGATTTCAAAATAACTTGCGGTTGATTTTGGTTTCAATTCATGTGGGGCAACCGCTAAGTATTGTAGCTCAACTCCTGACATGGCATTTCTAACCAATTCAACAATATTGCTATTTCCTGCTAAAGTGACTGATTGTGGTATTTGACTGGCGATTTCATCGGTACTTAACGATGATTCGATACTAATAACAAATCTACGCCCCTGCATCTTATCAGGATTTTTAATGATAGTGCGTAATAATCTTCGCTTTTCAAAGAGTTGTTGATCCCAATCGAATACGACAACCGAATCTTGCAGTACGATGCTAAGCTGATTGCGAAGTTTCATAAATATAGGGCTAAAAACTTGATAAAGTTCTTCGTAGTTTAACGTTTTGAAGTTTTCTGGTAACTCAGGCAACAGCCCTGATAACTCGGCCGATAATGTGGTTAAATCGCGATAAAGCTGGTGAGTAGTGTATTGCATATCTTGCAATATCCACTCACTCCATGGCAGCCATCGATTCAACGTTTGCAGCCACAAATAATCTTTATATAAGGTTTGATCACTTTTACTTTCTTGTCCGACAGAAATTCTTTTATGTACTTCCTGCGCGCGGTTTTGCAATAAGCTTTGCAGTAATTTGATCTTATCGTGCAAATAGATCGAAGCCTGAAAGTGTATGCAAGCAGGGATAAAGCTACTATCAAAAACAACTTCACCGGTTTCTTTTTTCTCCAAAATCTTAGCAATAGGAAAGCTAACAAACCCTGCCATGTCTGCTTTACCTATGGAGAGTCCAATATTGTCTTTGGCAACTTCAATTTCAACGCTGTCACTTTGCGTGGTGGTATTACTATAACTTGTTAAAGTTTGACAGATAAAGCGCGTACCATCTTTACTCTCTTGACTAAATGCCGCAGCGCCTTGTAAAGCTAAAGGGATAACAAGGTAGACAGTTTTCTTGACAGAATCTTCAGGAACATCAATAACTATCTCTTCGTCAAAATGAAAGAAATGCCCATCAGGAAATAAGCCATTACAGGCGGTCACTGCAATTTTTCCGATCTTTAATAAGTCGGTATTGACTGTAATATCACTTAGGCCAAAGTGGCCAGAATATCCAGAGACGCTGGCATAATTTTGAATGTAATATTTGAAATATTTGGCTTGTTGCTGAAAATGTTGTGGAGAAACAAATATCCCTTCTTTCCATACGACTTGTTTTAGATGCTCCAAGTTAATTCTCCCAAAATGCTAATTTTGACCAAAAGCTGTTTTGCTCTGTTGAAATTATATTGACAGTTAATGAGTCGATTGAAATGACAATTGATTTATCATCACTTTTAATTAATTTACTGATATCTAACCATGTTTTACTTTTTGCCTGTGCATAGTTGGAAAATTGAGCAAAAATAGCAATAAATTTTGTTCCAGGTAATACAGTTATCGAAACTTGCTTTTTTGTATTAGGTAATAATGTCGATAAGGTTTGTTTATTAATTAAACTATCAGCTAATAGTGTCAGATCTTTTTGATATAAATCTAGTGACTGTGCACTTTTAAAGGCATCTATCGCTTTTAGCTGATAGACATTCAATACTAATGGATTCGCGGTGCTCAATTGAGAAGGGTTGATGTGATCACTACTTTGAATGGAGAGTGATAATATCATTGGCTCAGGCTCATCCGATCCGAAAATAGAACAACTTGATAGCACGCATAGACTGAGAAAAAAAGTAAAAACCTTAACCATTATCGTCCTTATCTTTCATGTTATCGAGTTGCATATTTTCAAGTAACAACGCTTTAAATAATCGATGATATTCGCCTTTATCTGCACGACGGTTAAATGATTTTCGATAAGAGCGCCAATATTGACTTTCTTTTTGAACAAATAGTGGTGTGCCAAAGTCACTGTAAACATCTTCCAAGTGTTTAGGTGAAAATTCCTCAATAAATGTGCTTAACGTTTTGTCGATAGCAGCGAATAGACTCGCTTGTTGCTGATTTGCTGTAGTGATCTGGTTGCCAAGTAAAGTGACAAGTTGATCCACTTTCGCATTATCAAGGTTTGGGTTTTCTTGTCTATGTTGCTTACTGTTTGATGGTTCAATCATCGATGATTCGAAACAGATAACTTCGCTATCAATATCTTCTTGGTTCAACCCAGGGGTTAACGTTTCAATATTTTCATTATTCTCAAGTTCAGAGTGCTTTGTTGTCGGTATTTCTTCATCAGATATAAGTGATATGTCTTCATCCTTAAAAGGATCTTCATCAAAGGGGTCGTCAGAAAATACACCTTTAGCAGTAAAGTGGGGTTGCTGGTTAGGTAAATGAGGTTTGTCATTATCATTCATAGCGTTATTACTTTTTTGCTTGTTATGTCTCATAACAACATCGTCATTGTCGTTAGCTTGAAGATCATCAAGTGAAAAGTGATTGTTCTCATTAAGCGGGTGAATAGTTTGTTCACCGACCTCAAAAACGTCTTCACTATCTATTTGGCTAATTAACATAGTGTAATCAGCAATTTCTATCATGGTACCGTCTTCAATTACAGCGGTACGGCCAGAAGCCAATACATTGCCATTAATAGAAATTCTATTGCCATTAGTGGCTTCAATCGTCATGCCTTGCTTTGAGGCGACAAATTGACCATGAATATCGGCAACTTCCCCACTTCTATCGGGTAATTGTATTAAACACTCAAAGGCAGCACCAAAATCACCGCCTGTTTTAGGCAGGGTAAATATTCGGTTGTCAACACTCTCATTTTGAGGTATTTCAGTTAGTTGTATTGTAATGGTCATTTTTATTATTCGATACAATTTTATCTTATACAGTCTGACACTGATTGATTAAATCTTTTCATAAATTCAGGGTAGCGAGCGATAAATTTCTTTTGAAAATATACACCTAACGGCTTTGTTGCCACCTTTATACTACGAAAACTACTCGCTATCATGCCTTTTTTCTTTAACGCTACTTGCATGGAGAGTTCGTCCACCAATATGGCATCGACTTCGTTATGCATTAACATGTCAAGTAAGCTATCAATATTACGTGGTTTTTTAATGACATCATATGTTTTATTGTGCAAATAGAACCATTTATTGCTACCGAATTTAGCGCTTACTTGCCATTTAGACTTATTTTCCTCAGATAAACGGATATCGGTAAGTGAGTTTGAAAAGTACCAATACCAATGATGCCGGATTAAGGGAGCTGAGAATACAGCATATTTATCTCTTAGCGGTGTCTGCTCGGTAACAAAAAAACCATGCTGTTCATTATTTTGCACTTTTAGTTGGGCATTCTCCCAGCTGGTCATAGTAATTTGATAAGGTTGCTCAAGTTGACGTAGCGCACATTTCAATCGCGTAACCGACAACCCAGCGATAGTATCTGAGGAATATGTTTGATAAGGCGGCCACTCTTGAGTGGTTAACAATAGGCGTTCGGGTCCCGCTGCATATAGCAGACAGGACTTAGCCAAAAAAAACAAAAGAAACCACTTTAGGGTGTAATGCCTCATTTTAATTCTTACTCTATAATTACTTCAAAATCGCTGTCGTCAGCACACTTAACTGTTACTTTGTTAATTGATTTACCTTCACTCAATAGGCTAATACATTGTTCTGCGAGCCTAGGCATGAGCGAACGGTTAATTATTTGCTCTATACCACGGGCACCGGTAGTTGGATCGTTATTTTTATTTACCACATAATCGATAAATGAAGGTTGGTAACTAAAGCTCGCTTTATATTGTTCAATTAATTTTTTGCTAATGCGGTTCAATGCTATTTCACAAATTTTACTTAATTCGTCATTATTAAGCGGGTAATAAGGCACAACTGTGGTTCGACCTAAAAATGCGGGTTTAAAATAAGCTTGTAAAGCAGGTCTTATTTCTTCGACTAACTCTTCATTAGGCAAACGTTCTTCATGGGCATCACAAACGTCACAAATCGCTTGATCAGCTGCATTGGAAGTCATAATGATAATGGTATTGCGAAAATCTATGTTTCGACCCTCACTATCGGCAATGCTACCTTTATCAAAAATTTGATAAAATAGATCGTGTACACCAGGGTGTGCTTTTTCCATTTCGTCTAATAATAATACCGAATAAGGATTGCGGCGCACTGCTTCGGTTAAAACCCCACCTTTGCCAAAACCTACGTACCCCGCAGGGGCACCTAAAAGCATGGATATTTTATGCTCTTCTTTAAATTCGGTCATATTAATAACAGTCATATCATTACTGCCACCATATAATAGATCGGTTAG
>Ga0105356_10006775_pt1 | contig 10649 bp, 9 predicted proteins | sample GOMGulsemesocosm_3_FD_83502 | JGI IMG/M metagenome (GOLD analysis project Ga0105356, IMG submission 83502) | Methane-oxidizing microbial communities from mesocosms in the Gulf of Mexico - GOM9D Gulf of Mexico | ecosystem: Environmental > Aquatic > Marine > Cold seeps | place: Gulf of Mexico...
GTTGTGCTCTTCGTTGGTGCCAAGGGTTGGTTATTTTTATAATAAGTTTATCACTCTCTAATGAGGTTGTTAATGCTATTTCACCGGTTTTATCTGACGGTTCAATGCCATACTTTACTGCGTTTTCTAGCAAGGGTTGCAGTAACATAGCAGGGATCATTAAATTGTTTGTTTCAGGTGCGATAGAGATTACTGTCGAGAGTCGATCGCCAAAACGTAGTTTGGCAATATCCAAGTATGAAACCATCACTTCTATTTCTTCTTTAAGGCTAACCGTATTTTTTTGCTCTGTGGCCAATGAATAGTGTAACAAGCCTTCTAGGCGTTTGATGATATCGTCGGCTTTCTTAGGATCTTGGTATAGCGTACCGGAAATTAAATTTAAGGTATTGAATAAAAAGTGAGGCTGTAATTGACTGCGTAGTGTTTCTATTCTTACTTTTTGAAGTTCATTTTGTAAATTTGCCACCCTGAGCTTTTCTTTTTGTAGATTGTCATAATAAATTTTGGCGTAGGTGATAAAGACAAAAGAGAGATAGATCATAAAAGCTTTAGTAAACTCGTAAATATAACGGTCAACTATTTCACCAGGGCTATTACCGACATTGAAGAGTGACCCATCAATAAGGAAATGACCAATATGACGTAAAGCGATATGGAAGGTAATAAAAAACAAGGTAAATGGCAGGTAAAATAAAACTAATTTGATAGTCGTTTGTAATCGATGTTTTTTATCTAAGGGCCATATTTCACAGCAATAAATGAGAAAAGGCACAACTAAGTGATAGCCATACTCCCCAGTAAAGGTCCACAACCAAGGTTGCCACGTTAACCCTTGTTCGCCGCGTTGAATAGTGTCAGCTATTTCAGTTTGCACTGAAAGTAAACTAAACATGGCACCAACAACTATTACCCATAAAATACGAGGTATAGTCCACCAACGTTTATATACTCTCGCAACCCCTCTTAGGTAACTTATGAGACTAGCGTTCATTTAAATTTCCTACCAAGGAGTGACTTTGCTCAGCAGGTATCCGTATTTGTAATGTTATCTGTTCGTCGTTGGTGGTCTCCAGTTCTACTGAAGCGAGGTTTTCATAAATTAATGCTAGTCGATTTTTAGTGTTGCTCAGTCCTATACCAAAAGACTCTTGTTGTGCTCTGCGTTGATGCTAAGGGTTGGTGATTAGTATAATGAGTTCTGATTTTTCTAATGACGTAGTCAACGATATTTCACCTTTGTCATCAGAAGGCTCAATACCATATTTTACCGAATTTTCGAGCAAGGGTTGCTGTAACATTGCGGGGATCATGATGTCATTGGTTTCTGGTGCTATGTTGATAATGGTTGTTAGTCTGTCCCCAAAACGTAGTTTGGCTATCTCTAAATAAGAGGTCATCACCTGTATCTCTTCTTTAAGTGCAACAAATGGTTTTTGCTCAGTTGCCAGCGAATACCGTAATAAATCACCAAGTCGGGCAACAATAGAGTCAGCCTTGTCTACATCACGATACATGGTGCTAGAAATAAGGTTCAGGGTATTAAAAAGAAAATGCGGTTGTAGTTGATTACGCAATACATCCATGCGCGTTTTTTGCAGCTCCACTTCAAGCTGAGCATTTTTTATTTGCTCTTGTTGTGCGCTTTTAAAATATAATTTGGTATAAACAATAAAAATAACAACCAGGTAAAGTGGCGATACATCGAGAATTTGATAAGCTAGGATTGGGGTGACATCCAATATTTGGTACATTCTGTGTTGAAGGAGGGTTTCTATACTAATAAAAGAACCTGTTATAAGCCAATAGAGTAGCTGTTTAGTTAGTCCACCAATAATCATGTAAATAATTTTGAATGGCACGTAAAGTAAAATAAGCTTAAGTGTTGTTGATGGTATCTGATCTTTTTCCAGTGACCAGCCTTGGCATAAATAGGCAAGCCAAGGGGTGAGCAGGCCAAAGCAGATTGACCAACAAAATTGGTCGAGCCAGACTTCCCAAGTGACAAACGTTATGTCTTTGCTTTGTAAATCCGTTACTTCAATTAACGACATTACTACCCATAAAAAAACATAAAATAATGACCAATAAAACCATTGTTTTTTAGAAATCTTTGAATAGATAGTTAATAGGGAGCTTAATGGGGACATGGAAATATTTAACCTAGGTTTACTTAAAAAGTTTGATCATTCATTGTGTTTCACCACTATTTATCAAGGCATAGTTATTTACAGTACAACTTTACCTTTTCTGCGGTCAAAATTAACAGCGGCAAGGTTATCATAGAGTCGTGTTTGCTAGCGATGCCTATTGATTAATAGACGAGAAATTTTGATATTTCTACTTATAAAGCTGACTTTTTGATAAAAAACTCCCCATTCAGCACGTGCCAATCCCAACTAATCCCTAGGCGATTAACTTTGTTTAAATCACGAGATATTATTCTTATCAATTAAAGGGAAGCATGGATTTCTCTTATTCTACTTTTATTGACAGGACTAAACTAATGAACAAAAAAACGATCTTATCAGTTATCGTTTCTTCGCTATTAAGCTCTTTTGTGACAGCAGAAGAATTACCCCAGGCGGGCACGTATAATGCAGGGGTACAAGTATCAAGCGGTAGTATTGATCACAATAATTTTGGTAATGATAAGGATGGCGTAGCCCAAGTAATGCTCTACGTAGATTATTATTTTAAGCCAGGCTGGGCTATAGAAATTGGCCTAAATAAAGGGTCAAACGTGCAAGACTGGGTTTGTGAAAAAGATGACAATGTTGATGAGGATTATTGTGTTGGTGACGATGAATCCAACCCTGATTCATTTAAAAGTGACCTTGATTATACCAATTTCATAGCTGCCGTTCGTTATGATACGGCACTTACCGAACACAACTTTATTTATGGCAAACTTGGCGCACAATATTTTGATTATGAGATGACCAATAGTAATAATAAAGTGTTTGAAGAAGATTCAGGCACGGGTGTTTACGCTGAACTTGGCTGGAAATATCAGTGGTCAAGTAATGTAAGTATGAATGTAGGCTATCAATACATAGCGATGAGTAAATTAACGACCAGCGCTTTAGCTATTGGCGTTGGTTACCGTTTTTAGCACCTATGAGTACGTTTCAAAAGCAAAGGTGGTTGATTAAACTCTATTTTGTTATTGATACCCTTAAAGGTCGCTTAGTATCTTTGCCGTTTATACCTAAAGCTATTCGTATAAAGCTTGCTTCTAATACCAATGTAAACTCGTTTGAAGGCTTCAATTGGCCTTTATTTGATTTAATGTTTTATTCAGGAAACGGCAATAGACAGCATATTACCGAGATTTTGAGTATTTCTGAAAGGTTGAATATTTGCGTTTATGGTAGTGATGCAGAAATAAGTTCAGCAAAAGAATTTTGGCAAAGTCGTGAAACGAGTAGTCGTTGTTCTGGCCGTATTACAGCTAACAGCACGATATTTAGAATGTCTTTTGAAGAAGGTGATGTACTTAACTCATTACCCAAGGCAAGCACCAAAGAAAACCTATACTGTTTTATCAATGTTTTTAGTGGACTAAGTGACAGCGATTGTCTCACCATTCTTAACAATGTTAGGGAAGCAATAGGGCCATTTACTGCTACTTTAGCCATTATCGACTCTATTCAGCCCGATAACACGCCAAGCCAGCACAAAGCAATGAACGACTTGCCATCATTACTTGAGAAAAATGCGAAACAAAGAACGCTTAGTCAATGGAAGGAGCTTATTACTAACAGTGGCTTTACTCTTACTGAAATAGTTGATCTCAGATCCAAAAATAAGGTTTTAGTGCTGAATTTTTTATAATTGAGCCGGTAAAAAAACATGTGTTATAGGCTATATATACCCGTAATCATTCAAAATGCCCACTGAAACATACATTTTGAATGGTCACGGCTATAAACAAGCTCAGTAACAGTATTCATAATCTATTTTTCAACCAGGAACGCTTTAATGAAATGTACTCGTTGTTACCGTTTTATTAATATTTTCAGAATTCGAAGAAGCTTTATCGAACGTAATATTACCGAACGTGGAAAAAGAAAATATCAGTGTGCTTCATGCCACACCACCTTCTTTATCTAATTTTTTATTTATCAAAAATATGGCTAAATCAAACAGTATAGCCATATTATAATTTATGGAGTCTTTACAATGAATATGGAAATAAATGAAGACGTTATGAAGGGACAGCAAGTGTATAACAAATTTACCTTGGCTGTTTATGATGTTCTTTTGTTTAAAATATTAACAGGGCCTGTGTGGGGACTATCAACAGAGCGATTATTAACGCTTTATAATAACCGCATTACCAGCAACCACTTAGATGTAGGTGTTGGCTCCGGCTTTTTACTCGATACGTGTCAATTTCCCTCAACCAAGCCACGCTTAGCTTTGATGGACTTAAATGATGATTGCTTGAATCATTCAGCTAGGCGATTACATCGCTATGCACCCAAGTGTTATAAGCGAAAGATCATCGGGCCAATTTCGGTTGATGAACCGGGGTTTGATTCAATTAGCATGAATTATTTATTACATTGTTTGCCTGGCACTATTACTGACAAAATGGTGGTATTTGAAAATTTATATAAATTATTGAATCCTGGTGGCGTGATCTTTGGTGCTACCATAATCTCGGGTAGCGATGAATCTAGTTGGTTTGCAAAGAAGCTGATGAAGGTCTACAACAAGAAAGGCGTTTTTTGTAATACCGGCGATAACATTCAAACATTGGAAAGTCTATTGTCAGCGCAATACGAAAATCTTGAATTGAACGTTATTGGCAGTGCTGCTCAATTTGTCATAACAAAACCAATATTTTCATCTGAAATATCGGTTAAATCATTATTGAACTCACTGAGTCAAGAAGCTAAATAAGCGATAACTTTAGGTAGGATAAATTTATGTTTGCAAGAAAATTAAGAAAGGGGGATTCTATTAGGGTTATTGCACCAGCATCTAGTTTAGCTAGTAGTTGGATTACGGATGAATTAAAAAAAATCGCGTTGAATAATTTTGAACAATTAGGGCTTAAACTTAGTTTTTCTAATCATATTAATGAAATTGATGATTTTGGCAGCTCTTCTGTTCAATCTCGAATAGATGATATTCATGATGCTTTCGCAGATAAATCTATTCAGATGATAATAACCAACTATGGTGGCTTTAACACCAACCAACTATTAAAGCATTTAGATTATGAACTGATCCGCAACAATCCTAAAATTCTGTGTGGTCATTCCGATATTAACGTTCTTTCAAATGCTATTTTGACAAAAACCGGATTAGTGAGTTATTCAGGACCTCATTTTACATCATTTGGCAATAAGCGTGGCGCTGACTATACCCTAGATTATTTTAATCGTTGTTTTTTTTCAGACCAGTTAATTGATGTTATTGCATCAAAAAAATATTCTGACGATGACTGGGCCAGTGATCAGAATAATCGAACTTTTTTGGTTAACCAAGGACATTGCATTATTAACGAAGGCTTTGCTGAGGGCATAATTTTAGGAGGAAACTTATGTTCTTTTAACCTTTTACAAGGTACAGAGTATATGCCGTCTTTGAAAAATAGTGTCTTATTTTTAGAAGATGATTATGAAGTTCATCCAGGAACTGTAGACCGAGATTTACAATCATTAATACACTTAGATACCTTTAAAGAAGTTAAAGGAATTGTATTTGGCCGTTTTCAAAATAAGAGTAAAATGACTAATTCATTGCTTAAACAAATCATAAAATCCAAATGTGAACTTGATCATATACCTGTTATTAGTAATGTAGATTTTGGTCATACGACCCCTTTAATTACATACCCTATTGGCGGTAAAGTTCGATTAGATGTTAGTCATGGCCAAATTTCGCTAAGTATTTTTAGCCATTAATTTTGATAGACATCAAAACCATTAAAAAGCCTTTAAAAATAAACGGTTAGTAACGACTACCTTTACAGCTCCATGCCAAATTTATTGATCATAAAATAGTCGGTATGCGATTTTCAGTTGACTCCTGAAGTGTATTTAATAACTTGAAAACTCCTAGGAAATAATAAAAAATGAATCAAAAAACTAAACTTTCAGGAATATATAAAAAACAGAAATCAGATAAAACTTTAGATGTCTGGTGGTTCTTTGGGCTAACTTTTCTAATCAGTTGGACACTGTGGTTACCCAGTGTTATCGAGACGCAAGGTATTATAGCAACTAATACTTTCCCACCCGTTTTCACTACTATTTGTATGATCATTGGTGGATTGGCTCCTTCCTTAGCTGCTGTTGTCCTTATTTACTTTTATGGCAAACCAGGAGGACTTAAATCACTATTTAAAAGAGCTGTAATTTGGCGGTTAGGAAAGACATATATACTGTTGGTGTTCATGATACCAGCGATTGTTTTCGGTGCACATGCAGTAAAGGTCTATCTTTTAGGCGGTAGTTGGCCAAGCCATGATATTTATCAGGAGCCATGGATGATTCCTGCTTTATTGTTTTTGATGTTGCTATTGCAGCTAGGTGAGGAGTTTGGTTGGCGTGGGTTTGCCCTAGATCGATTACAGAAAAAATTTGGGTCTATATATGCGAGCTTAATTCTCGGGTTAATTTGGGCTTTGTGGCATTTACCTATGTTTTTAGCTGTAGGTTTTGGTCATCATGATAATCAATTGCCATTTTTCCATCTAGCAACAACACTTGTTCTGATGTCATTTATAATAACGTGGGCACAAAATAAATCAGGTAACAGCCTATTGCCTGCATTTTTTCTACACGCTTCCATAAATCTGTCCGGTGAAATTATGCCTCTTAGTCATATTAGGGCAGACGGCGTGGTGGATAGTTCAAGCTGGGTACTTGTTAATTTGCTTTTAGCTATTTATGTTTTAACTTTTATCGTGAAAGACATGAAATCTAGGAATGGATAGGGATAAAAAATACACTTAACTATTTATTCCGGACAAAGTTTTTTTAATATTTAAAAAGCTTAGTTTTCTCACTTATAACCGTTTGGCGTCTAGTTTTGTTCACTGCATCAGTTAAAGCAGTGTAAGTACTATCTCAGTTTTGCGTTTATAGATCTCTACGGTTTAATACCTATCCTTACAAAGGGGGCTCCATGGAGGGGCAGTGGCACGGTTCTTATTTATATACAGCCGTGTCCACAAAAACTGCCGTGATTATCTTGCTATTTCTTTGACCGGTAATCGTTATAACCAACCCATTTTGTAGGCCATAGTAGCCGCTTCAATTCTATTTTTAGTACCGAGTTTTTGGCAAGCACTATGGGCATAATTCCTTACTGTTCCAGGTGATAAATTCATTTGTTTAGCAATGTCTGAACTATTCATACCCTGATGAGCCATAATAAGAAGTTCACGTTCCTTTTGGTTTAAAGGGTCAATGCTATTGCGCCAGACTTCGGATATTAGCTTAGGGTCAACAATCACTTGTCCGGCATGAACAGCTCTTATTGATTCCACCAAAACATCTGACGGTGAATCTTTAAGTAGATACGCATTAACTTTAGCGTTTTGACTACGCTTTACATAACCACTTTTTGAAAACGTGGTTAAAATAATTGTTTTAATGTCTGGATAGTTATCATGTAATTCCTGCGCTAAAGCTAAGCCATCCATTTCTGGCATTTCAATGTCTGAAACGACGATGTCTATTACATTATTTTGGCAATGTATCAAGGCTTCTTTACCATGAACTGCCGTGGCGACAACCGTAAAGTCATCTTCTAAATTGAGCAGTGCGGTTAAGGCATCGAGTACAATGCCTTGATCTTCTACAATTAATAATCTGATCATGAAAGTTCCTTTATCACAGTGATGGTATAGCCCTTTTGTTGACTTAAAGAGAATGACGCTTGAATCGCATGGCAGCGTTGCCGCATGCTTAACAGCCCGGTGCCTATTGTTGATTCGTTACTATTAATAACGTTATCAGAGGGCTGGAGGCCACCACCATTATCTGTAATCACTAACATCAATGTCTTTTTATCCAAGGTAATGCCTAGGTGGCAATAATTTGCTTTTGAATGGCGCATAATATTGGTGCTGGCTTCTCGAATAACCCAAGCGAATGTCTGTTCAATCATGGGGTCAAGTGGGATGTCGACAATGTCGCAGCTAAACTTAATCCCCTTAGTGCCAAAACCGACTCTAGCACTTATCACCTCAGTATCAATATTACTTTGCCAGTAGCCTGATACCGCAGCGCGTACTGCTTGTAATGTGTCTCTTGATATTTGTAGAATTTCACTGAGCTGTTGCTGTGAAGTCGCGGGGGATTTATCAAAAACCTTTATCGCTAACTCTGCTTTTAAACTGATGCCTGTAAGGCTTTGTCCCAACACGTCATGTAGGTCATGCGCTATCCGCTCTCTCTCGTTTGAAGTTGCGGTTAAACGCACTTCCTCATGTGTTTGTTTAACCGCAAGCTGTTGATAAAGTGCCTTTATTTGATAACAAACACTAACGCCATTGACTAAGGTAAAAAACAAGCCGACCAAGAATGTCGTCATCTGATAGCTTTGTAACCAAGCGGAACATAAATAAGTCGCAACAATGACTACCACATAACCTAAGCGTACATTAAAGGATGAATGGGCCATGGCCACTAAAATAGTTATGGCGTAAAATGCTATGCTGGCAAGGGAATAAAAGGAACTAAAAAAGCTGACAGCTAAAGCAACCACAAAGTAGCCAACAATTTGACTTTCCTTAACCCAATACACTCTAAATAAGCAGGGGAAAAGTAAAGCGTGGCATGTTATTACTACTGCCAGTGACTCTAAGGTGAACGGTTCAAATAGCAGTGGTAGATAAACAAATACTTGTAACCAAGGAATGACCTTAAACTCAGCTTTCACTGATTCGGGAAATTGGCTAAACGTTTTTAGTGCTGAACTTATCAAGTATTTGTTCCTTAGGATTGATTCTTAGCTGTTTTTACACTGCCATAGTGTTTATCACTAGCTGATTAAATTTTTGGCTTTGTTCAATCGCCACCATGTGCCCGGCGTTTTCTACAATGTTAATATTAGCGTGAGGAAAATGGCCCTGAAGTGACTTTGCATCGCATAATATCTCATATTCACCGACGATAAAATGGATAGGCACAGTAATCGACTGTGCTTTTTCTTGTTTCATACTATGCCCTGACTCTTTAAACGATTTTGTATAAGTTAGGCCATTAAACATTTCGGTTAATACACGCTCATCAATAGGGTTGTTTGGTGCAGATAATAATTGGCACAACTTGCTTATATTACTACGCGTTTTATTCAGTCCCAAACATATCATTTTAAATAACGTACGAGCTTTTAGTTTGGTTTTTCCCGCCAGTGGAGGAGGTGACGCTAATATGAGTTTATCTAATTGTTTAGGTTGTGTTAACGCATATTCTGTTGCCAACCAACTACCAAAACTAACTCCTAATACCGTGACATTTCTTTTTTCTAACTGGGCTATCGCATCAGTTAACCAAGCGGCGACATTACGTTTTTTTAACAGCAGTGTACTCGGCACTGAACGACCAGATCCGCCGGGAAAGTCCAGTAAGTAAACACAGTGTTTTTTACTTAACTCGGTAATATTAGGTAGGAAACTTAAAGAGCTTACGGCTAAGCCGTGCAACATGATTAACGGGGGATTATTGATGTCTCCACACCGAAGGCAATACGTTTTTCCAAAAGCACTTTGCAGTATTATTTCATCATAAGCAACGGGCCACTGCTTAAGATCTTCTTGGTATTGTTGATAAATGATTTCAAGCCCTATAGCGGATTTAAAAACCTTAGTAATTGCACCTTTATATTCAGGTGTCCTATTCTTTTTTGCTCTCTGCGGTTGATTGTGTTGCGTGTGCTGTGCCATAGGTTGGATCATTTTATTTCCTTAATATGCGTTATCGATAAAATACTTTATTAAGTCATAGCATGATTAATTAGGAAGTGAAAAAATAGAAACCTTTGTCACAATATGATGATGACAAGTGTCACAATTAATCAAGTTTATTATTATGATTAACATCATAATTGATTTGACTATGTTCATTATTTATTGCTAAAAACACCTCACGGTTGAAAATATTTGCTGAGTGAGCAACGCTATTTTCAGTTAATGTTATGCTTGATTCAATTTAAGTTTTCTCATCTCTTTTTTTGTCGTTGCATAGTCAAGTTGATCAACAAACAATATCAGGGAACAGTTAAATGAATCGTCTTTATCGATCCCGCAACCATCGAATATTTTTACTTTGACGTAACAGTTGAAGAAATAAAACAAAAAATGGCGGCTTTGATCACACTCAAAAAGTCAGTAAATAGAAAAAATCCGATCTTAGACACCGTATGGCATTTACTGACACCATTGAGACCGTGCGCTTAAATATTCCCCTAAAGATTACCAACCATTATGATCTCCTCAGGAATTGGCTGATTACCAACAAAAGAATTTAACGATGCATGGCGAGCATCACATGTCACAAGAGTTAATCAAACGTTTGGCTCACATGTTATTGCAAAAAAGAGTGAGCACATGATAACTAATACAGAGCTTGAGTTAGTTGTCATAGCTGTATTAGATTTACTCAAAAGATAATGATTTTTAA
>Ga0105356_10006777_pt1 | contig 10649 bp, 9 predicted proteins | sample GOMGulsemesocosm_3_FD_83502 | JGI IMG/M metagenome (GOLD analysis project Ga0105356, IMG submission 83502) | Methane-oxidizing microbial communities from mesocosms in the Gulf of Mexico - GOM9D Gulf of Mexico | ecosystem: Environmental > Aquatic > Marine > Cold seeps | place: Gulf of Mexico...
TCATAATCTTCTAACGGAGCACCATCTTCATTATTTTTATTCAAGTCAATTATTTCTTGAACTTGCTCTAAGGATAACTTAAACCACTTAAAGCTATTGTCTTTATAGGTATACCACAATTGCTGTTTAAAAATATCCATCTTCACAAAAACAGCCAAACCACTTTCTGTTTTAAGCACAGTATCTTGTCGCGGAAACGCTTTTAACGCATCTAAATACGTATCTAATTCATAATTTAAACAACATTTCAACTTTCCACATTGTCCAGATAACTTTAACGGATTTAAAGATAGTTGCTGGTAGCGTGCAGCGGCTGTATTAACTTTTCTAAAATCTGTTAACCAAGTAGAACAACACAGCTCTCTACCACAAGAACCGATGCCTCCCAATCGAGCTGCTTCTTGACGCAACCCAACCTGTTTCATCTCTACACGAATAGAAAAAGCGCCGGCTAAATCTCTAATTAATTGTCTAAAATCTACACGCTCGTCTGCAGTATAATAAAAGGTAGCTTTATTGCCATCTCCTTGATACTCCACATCAGAAAGCTTCATTTTTAAGCCTAATCTACCTAAGATTTCTCTTCCTCTTCGTTGTGTTTCTTTTTCTTTTTCCCTCACAGATTGCCATACATCAATGTCCTTTTGGCTTGCTTTTCTATAGATTTTTTTAACATCTTCGCTATCAATCGCCACTTTTTTCTTCTTCATCTGTACTTTAACCAGCTCTCCACCAAGAGAAATAGTTCCTATGTCATGTCCAGGAGAACTCTCTACAGCAACAACATCTCCCATAGAAAGGGGTAAGTTTTCTGGGTTTTTAAAAAAGTGTTTACGTCCGTTTTTAAAACGAATCTCGTAAATGTTAAAAGGAGCTTGTCCACTTGGCAATGTCATATTTGATAACCAATCAAACACTGCTAATTTACTACCGCTACCACAAGATCCACCTGTTCCGCAATTTCCATTGCTTTTACAGCCGTTTGGTACGCCGTCTTTCTTGGTTGAGCAACTACTACAGCTCATAAAGTTTTATATATTTAGAGAAGATTCTAATACTTTCTTCATTTTGAGTATTCTGAATGAAAAAAAATAATTTAGTACAGCTCTTCTTTCGGGTTCTTAATTTATTTTGAAAACCAACAAAGGTTGATTAATCTGTAAATATACGGTTTCTCAAAGAATGAAAAAACAAGATATTGAAAGTTCTTACAACTACTTTTTTATTTGGTGATGTGCCAAATATAGTTAGCGCATCTGGATAATTTTTACCCGCTCTAGAATTCGACGATATTTAACTAGAATTCGTAAAATAAAAGATTTCTAAGCATAAAAAAAGACCTCAAAATAGAGGTCTTTAAAACAGTCATTTAACTGTCATTATTTTTTGAAAGTCAACACTTCAGACCTTCCTTTTTTGAAAATTTTATTGCTATTTCCTTTTCCTCTTCGCAATTCTTTTTGTGCTAAAAAAGGCAATGAAGCAACTTCTTTACAATCTTCAGAACAACAGGTATTCATTTTTTCTGAACATGATGGGCACTGAATAAATAATAAATGACAAGCTTGATTTTCACAATTCACATGTTCATCAGAAGGTGCGCCACATTGGTGGCAATTAGAAACGACATCATCCGTAATGCGTTCTGCTCTTCTATGATCAAACACAAAGTTTTTACCTATAAATTTATTTTCTACACCTTCATCTTTTACTTGTCGCGTGTATTCAATAATTCCGCCTTCTAATTGAAAAACATTTTTGAACCCTTTGTGCTTGTAATATGCCGATGCTTTTTCACAGCGAATACCACCAGTACAATACATCAGTAAATTTTTATTCTCTTTATTGTCTTTTAAATCTTCTTCTATAATATCTAAAGAATCTCTAAAGGTATCTACATCTGGAGTCACAGCGCCATCAAAGTGACCAATTTCACTTTCGTAATGATTTCGCATATCTACACAAACAGTGTTTGGGTCGGCCAGCATTTCATTAAAATCTTTTGCGTTTAGATGCACTCCTTTGTCAGTAACATCAAAGGAATTATCATTCAACCCATCGGCAACAATTTTGTCTCTGACTTTTACTTTCAGCTTCAAAAACGATTTATTATCATGCTCAACAGCAACATTTAAACGGATATCCTTTAAAAAAGAAATCGCATCTAATTGTTCTTTTAATTGTAAAAAATTTTCTGCTGGAACAGATACTTGAGCATTGATTCCTTCATTAGCAACATAGGTTCTACCAAGAACATCTAGTTGCTCCCATTCTAGGAATAATTTATCTCTAAAAGTTTGTGGATTTTCTATCTTGTAATATTGATAGAATGAAATAGTTAACCGATCCTTTCCGGCCTCGTCAATTAATGCAGCGCGTTCTTTTGCGCTTAACTTGTTGTACAGTTGCATGCTATACTTTTTTAGTTAAACAATATTTTATAATTGGTTGATAAACAATCTTGTCTTCAAACCTGCAGCAAAACTACCACTTTTTAATAAAACAGCCGTATTGAACCGTTTAATACTTAACATTTGTAATTATTTTGACCGATTTTAAACAAAATTTCAACTTATTACGATTAAAAAAGACAAGTGCTAATTATTTTTCATAACCTTTGCACTTCATTCATAATTAAAAAGAACTAAAATGAGAGTTGCTGTTGTAGGCGCTACCGGAATGGTAGGAAGTGTAATGTTAAAAGTATTGGCCGAAAGAAATTTTCCTGTTACTGAATTAATCCCAGTTGCATCTGAAAGATCAGTCGGTAAATTAATGACATATAAAGGAAACGAATATGCGGTAGTAAATTTGGCTACAGCTGTAGCAATGAAGCCAGATATTGCTGTATTTTCTGCAGGTGGAGACACCTCTTTAGAATGGGCTCCAAAATTTGCTGAGGCGGGAACAACAGTAATTGATAATTCTTCTGCTTGGAGAATGGATCCTACTAAAAAATTAGTAGTACCTGAAATTAATGGGGATGTGCTAACTACAAATGATAAAATTATTGCAAACCCAAATTGCTCTACCATTCAATTGGTAATGGCATTGGCTCCTTTGCATCTAAAATATACAATGAAACGTGTTGTTATTTCTACGTACCAATCCGTTTCTGGAACCGGTGTAAAGGCTGTGCAACAATTAGACAATGAAGAAGCTGGAATTGAAGGAGAAATGGCATATCCACATAAAATAGGAAGAAATGCATTGCCTCATTGTGATGTTTTCTTAGAAAACGGATACACTAAAGAAGAAATGAAATTGGTGAAAGAGCCAAAGAAAATTTTAAGAGACCAGTCTTTCTCTGTAACGGCTACTGCAGTTAGAATTCCAACTGCTGGAGGACATTCAGAAGCTGTAAACGTGCAGTTTGAAAATGACTTTGATTTGACTGAGATTCGTCAAATTTTAAGTAAAACTGATGGAATAACCGTACAGGATGATGTTGCAAATAACATATACCCAATGCCAATAACGGCACATGATAAAGATGACGTTTTTGTTGGGAGAATCCGTAGGGATGAATCTCAAGAAAACACCTTAAATCTTTGGATTGTTTCTGACAATTTGCGAAAAGGAGCAGCAACAAACACCATTCAAATTGCAGAATATTTAGTTGCCAATAATTTGATTAAGGCTACGACTTCTGTTTAACACCAGAAGATATTCGAAGTGATTTATAATTCACATCCTTTGCTTCGAAATAACCAATTATAAAACGATAAAAGCCCGTGCAATTGCATGGGCTTTTTTTTATTTTGTTACTTTCAAAACATCTGCAATAATCCGTTCTATTTCTGGTTTTGGTAAGGCTCCATTTGCCATTTGCGGCTGTCCTTCCATAGGGCAAAAAAGCATGGCAGGAATACTTCTAATACCAAAAGCTGCAGCCAGTTCTTGTTCTGCTTCTGTGTCTACTTTATAAATTCTAATCTTCTCTCCGTATTCTTCACTTAATGTTTCTAAAGTCGGGGCTAAAGATTTACAAGGACCACACCAATCAGCGTAAAAATCGATAAACACGGGTACCGCTCCTTCAAATTTCCATGTTGTATTTTCTTCAAAATTAAAGACCTTTTCTAAAAAAGTTTCTTTTGTTAAATTTTCTGTCATTTATACTATTTTTTTGATGTAAAGTTAGTCGAATTTTATAAACAATTATTACAGCTTATGAACACTTAAAATGTAATCCATTGTTTTTTAGTATCTTAACAATTCAACTATTAATTAATAATTAACATTTTTTATTATGAACACAGTAAACACAATAGCTAGATATGTATTAGGCTTAGCAATGTTGGTTTTTGGAGCCAACAAATTTTTACATTTTATGCCCAACCCAGAATTACCAGAAGCTGCTGGCGCCTTTATGGGTGCATTGGCAGGAAGTGGGTATATTTTTCCAATACTCGGAATCGCCTATCTCATTGCCGGACTTTGTTTGGTATTAAATAAAGCAGTACCATTTGCACTAATTGTTTTAGTTCCTGTTTCGATTAATGTTGTTGCTTTTCATTTGGCATATGCTCCTGCTGGAATCTTATTTGCAGCCATTGTTGCGGTATTAAATGTATTATTAATCTATGCTAATTGGGATCGTTTTAAATCTCTTTTTGAATAACCGAAACGTTAAAATTAATCAAAACCTCTTTAGTTTGTAACAAAAGAGGTTTTTTTTATACTAACTTGTGTGACATTTTTAATCTTTATTAATATCAAATTAAAATCATGAGAAAATCAACCAAAAAAATCATGTTTTTTTCTTCCCTAGCGCTACTTACAGCTAGTATTTCATGTAAAAGTGATAAAACAGAAGAAAAAACACCTGGAATCGCTATTGAAAATATGGACACTTCTGTAAAACCAGCAGATGATTTCTTTAGGCACGTAAACGGAACCTGGATCGATTCAACCAAAATTCCAGATGATCAAACATCTTGGGGAGGGTTTAATCAATTGCGTAAAAAAACGGATGCTGATGTTTTAACTATTTTAAACAGCGCTATTGAAGAAGGAAATTTTCCAAAAATAAAAGATGCCAACGGTAACGAAATAGATTCTGATCAAGAAAAGGCGGTAAATTATTACCAAACGATTATGGACACCGTTGCTAGAAATAAACAAGGTAAAGACCCAATTAAGCCTTTTTTAGCTAAAGTTGATGAAATCAAAACTAAAAAAGATGTTGAAAACTACATCACAAACATGGCTCCATATGGAGGGGGTGGTTTTTATGGTTTTGGCGTTTTTAACGACCTAAAGAATAGTAGCATGAATGCTGGGTATTTAGGTGGTGGTGGTCTTGGTTTATCAAGAGATTACTATGTAGATGAAAAAGTAAAAGACAAACTAAAAAAATACCAAGAATTTGTTTCTAAAATGCTACAAGAATTTGGTGATGATGAAACTACTGCTATCAAAAACGCAGCAACAATTGTTGCTTTCGAAAAAAGTTTAGCAGTACCAATGATGACCAAAGAAGAGCGTAGAGATACTCGAAAAATGTACAATCCTATGACTGTTGCTGAATTGCAAAAATTAGCTCCTGCTATTGATTGGACAGCTCACTTAAAAGGAATAGGCGTTCATATTAAAGGCTTAGATGGTGCAAAAGGAATTGACAAAGTAATTGTAACAGACCCGGGGTACTTTAAAGCAATGAGTACTATTTTTAGCAAGCGTTCTGTTGCAGACATTAAATTATTATTACGCTGGAATACCATAAACGGCGCATTAGGTTCTTTGTCTACTGACTTAGAAAAGGAAAATTGGGCTTTTTACAGCAAAACAATGCGTGGAGCTAAAAAACAACGTCCAAGAGACGAACGTGCATTGGGGAGTTTAAACGGTGCCATTGGAGAAGCTTTAGGGAAACTATATGTAGAAAAAATGTTTCCAGCAGAAGCGAAAAAGAAAGCAAAAGAAATGATTGATAATGTCATGCTAGGTTTTGAAGCAAGAATTGCACAATTACCTTGGATGAGCGAAGAAACGAAAGTAAAAGCATTAGAAAAATTACACAAATTAACAGTCAAAATTGCCTATCCAGATAAATGGAAAGATTATTCTGAACTACAGGTTAAGGGCTTAAAAGATGGTGGTTCTTATTTTGAAAATGCGATAAATGTTACCAAATGGAACTATGATAATAACATGGCTAAATTAGGTAAAAAAGTAGACCGAACAGAATGGGGTATGTCGCCTCAAACGGTAAATGCCTACTTTAATCCAGTGAACAACGAAATTGTTTTTCCTGCAGCAATTTTACAACCTCCTTTCTATAATTACAAAGCTGATGAGGCCGTAAATTATGGTGGAATTGGAGCTGTTATTGGTCATGAAATTTCGCATAGTTTTGATGATTCTGGTGCTCGTTTTGATGGTGATGGAAACCTTAAAAATTGGTGGACAGATGAAGACTCTAAGAAATTTAAAGTTGTTGGGGGTAGATTGATAAAACAATACAGTGATATCATTGCTATTGACAGCATGCACTTAAATGGAGAATATACATTAGGTGAAAATATTGGAGATTTAGGTGGTGTACAAGCAGCTTATGAAGGACTACAAATTTTCTTAACTAAAAATGGAAGACCAGCAGATATAGATGGATACACCCCAGAACAACGATTCTTTCTTTCTTGGGGAACCATTTGGAGAACGAAAATGCGTGATGAAGCATTGAAAAATTTAATCATGACAAATACACATGCCCCTGGTATGTATAGAGCGTATATGCCTTTAAAAAACGTGGATGCTTTCTATAAAGCGTTTGATGTGAAAGAGGGTGATAAAATGTATTTAGATCCTAAAGACAGGGTTCGCATTTGGTAAAGGTTTAGGTCTTTATTGTATGGTTCTTGATCTTGAGAATTGTCAAACAAAAATTAAAAACCGGCACAAAGTGTCGGTTTTTTTTATATAAAATATCTGTTTGAGCAATGTTAGGACCTTTTTAAAATTATACTTTTGTCTTCATGTTACACGTCAACAATATCTCTTTTTCATATGATCCTGGTATCCCCGTTTTAAAAGACATTAATTTTTCTTTAAAAAAAGGAGAACATTTATGTGTAATGGGAGAAAGTGGTTGCGGGAAATCTACCTTATTAAAAGTAATCTATGGGTTGCTAGATTTAAATGGAGGCTCGTTATTCTTGGATGATACTGAAATTCTTGGTCCAAAAGAGCACTTGGTTCCTGGAATGAATTTTATCAAATATGTAGCACAAGATTTCGATTTAATGCCGTTTATCACGGTTGCTGAAAACATACAAAAATTTTTATCACGGTTTTATCCTGAAGAATCTAATAAACGGACTGAAGCATTGCTTGAGGTGATTGAAATGACCGAATTTGCTCATGTAATGGTAAAAACCTTGAGTGGAGGGCAGCAACAACGCGTAGCCATTGCAAGAGCTCTTGCAAAGGAGCCTGAACTTATTTTGTTAGACGAACCTTTTAGTCAGGTTGATAATTTTAAAAAGAACTCCTTAAGAAGAAAGCTCTTTAGCTACTTAAAAGAAAAAAATATTACCTGTATTGTAGCTACCCATGATGGTAATGATGCTTTGTCTTTTGCAGATACCATGTTGGTAATTAAAAACAACACCGCTATCGCTTTAGACAAACCAGTTCATATTTATAACAATCCAAAAAATAAATACATTGCTTCTTTGTTTGCCGATATCAATGAGATTGAAATCGCTGGTAAAAAGCATTTATTATACCCACATCAACTATGTATTGTTGAAAAATCAATACATAGAGCGACTGTTTTACAAAGCTATTACAAAGGATTTTATTGGCTGGTTGAAGTTGAGTTTAAACAGCTAAAAGTGTACGTTAATCATGCTACAAAGATCGAGGTAGGAGTTGAGGTTTGTCTTTATATAAATACCTAAATTACCTCGATAACAGCAATTGTCTTTCCATTAAAAACAATGGTCTCTTTTTCTTTTTTACCCAAAAGTAATGTACCGATTGGAGAAGAAACTGATATTGCAAAATACACTGTATTTCCAACGACGAGTTGACCTGCTGAAATTGACAAAAAATAAGTTGCTTTTTCTGTAATTACCACACTGCTTAAACTGGCTACATTACTGTTTTTTGAAACATCCATTTTAGCAAGCGTTTCTTTCATCAACGCAACCCCACTTAGTTGTTGTCCTGCCTTTTCCATTTCTAACTGTAACATGGCACGTCCTGTTTCATGTTTATCTCCAGCAGAGCTTTTTGTTTCGGATTGCAATGCTTTTTGATTAGAGGTAATTATGTCTTGAATCGTTTGCAAGCGTTTATGTACAAAAACCTGGCATTGACTGTATAATTCTTCTTTTAGGGTCATTCTTTTCTTTTTGTCAAATCAATCGATTAATTCTGCCAACTCCTTTCCTACCAAACTACCAATTGCAACCCCCATTCCTCCAAGTCGAACGCCACAAAACACATGGTTAGAAATTGGTTTTACAATGGCTTTTTTCTGATTCCCAACACCCATAATTCCGCTCCAAGTAGATTCTATTTCGAACGGGGTGTTTGGTAAAATGGTTTCTTTTAGAATTGTTTTTAAGGAATTCTGAATGATTTCTGTTTGCCCAAACTCTGATGTTTCTTCACCTTTAAAGTCTAAGTTACGCCCCCCACCAAACAAAATCCTATTGTCTATATTCCTGAAATAATAATAGCCTTTATCTAAATGAAAAGTTCCTTTTATATGTAACTCAGCAATCGGTTTGGTGATAATTACCTGAGCTCTTGCTGGCTGTACATTTTCATCCAATAGTTGTTTCGCAAAACCATTTGTGGCAATAAACAACTTCTTGGTAGAAAACTCTAAGAGATTGGTTTTTATAACCACTTTTTCTATGTGCTCAGTAAACGTTTCTACGGTCGAATTATTTAAAATTTTAATGCCCTCTTTTTGAACTTTTAAAAGTAACTCTGCTAGCATTTTTCCAGTATCTATTTGCCCTTCAAATCGGTTTACGATGTAATTTGGTTGAATCTTTTCAAAGCCAAAAGTATTGCTAGACTCTATAAATACCTCCTGTTTAAATAGGGGTGCAATCAGTTGATTGATTTCTGCTCTTTGAGAATTACACGCATCATAAAAGGCGGTGTCTTGAAACAACTCAAAGCCTTTATTTAATTGATAATCAATAGCAGTATCTCCTAAGTTAGTTCTTAATAACTGTAAGCCTTCCCAACGTTTTTTTATCAGGTCAAATACCTCTTCTTCAGAATGTGTTTTTAAATCATCAATCAATTCTGACAAACTCCCAAAACAAGCAAAACCAGCATTTTTTGAACTTGCTCCTTGGGGCAACATTCCTTTTTCCAACACCAATATGTTTGCTTTTGGATGTTTCTTTTTTAGAACCAATGCACAATTCAACCCAACAATTCCACTGCCAACAACAGTGAAATCTACATTACTAAACCATTCTTTATGTTCCCAATAACTCAGATTCATATTAGATTTCTTTTTCAAAACACAAACTATTGACAACACCTTTATAGGGTCCATAGTTGATATCCATTCGTTTGTAATTACATTTGTGATATAAGTTCACCGCCGCTACTTGTCGCTCTCCAGTTTCTAAAATACACTTTTTATACCCCAATTCTTTTGCCCATATTTCTAACTCTGTTAAAATTTTAGGTGCTATACCTACTCCTCTTTGACTTGTATCTACAAACATTCTTTTTATTTCAACGCTTGTCGAGTCAAAGTGCTTGATAGCTCCACAGCCAATAGGAGCATCATTCTTAGAAACAACTACAACATGCTTAACAATAGCAACCCCATTAAATTGATTGTAAAAATCATGGTCATCACCATCGGTAATTTTTAAATAGGCGTCTAACTTAGATATCAAATTGATAAAGTCTTTATTTTCTGAATTGGTTCTTATAAGTTTTAACATCAGAAGTCAAATTTTAATTGGACAAAAACGGGTTCTTTTTTTTCTGTGTCTAAATTACTAAAAGAAATGCCTAATAAGCGCACTGAATTCTGTAATTTCTCTTGATACAACAACTCTTTAACAGCAGGAAGAAATTCTGCTTTAGCTTGCATAAAAAACAATGTCGTTTTACTCCGTGTTTGCTGTGTAAAATCGCTGTATTTAATTTTTAATGTCACTGTTCTTCCTTTGGTTTTAGAAGAAATCATTCGCTGTTCTAATTCAACGGCAATTTTTTCTAGGCGCTCGATCATGAAGACTTCTGATGATATATTTTCATTAAAAGTACGTTCTGCTGCAATAGATTTCCGAACTCGGTTCGGTTTTACTTCGCTGTTATGAATGCCTCTAACAATATTGTAATAATGAATGCCCGATTTACCAAATAACTTCGCCAATTCATCTAGCGGTTTTTGCTTTAAGTCATTGCCTTTAAAAATACCCAAATTATGCATTTTTGCCGCCGTTACTTTTCCAACTCCATAGAACTTATTTACCGACAGCTCTTCTAGAAAAGCCAACACCTCTTCTGGGTTGATTGTTTTCTGTCCATTGGGCTTGTTAATATCAGAGGCTACTTTTGCTATAAATTTATTGATCGAGATTCCGGCTGATGCTCTTAACTCTAATTCTTCGAAAATACGTTGCCTAATCTCTGATGCAATCATACTTGCA
>Ga0105356_10006778_pt1 | contig 10648 bp, 16 predicted proteins | sample GOMGulsemesocosm_3_FD_83502 | JGI IMG/M metagenome (GOLD analysis project Ga0105356, IMG submission 83502) | Methane-oxidizing microbial communities from mesocosms in the Gulf of Mexico - GOM9D Gulf of Mexico | ecosystem: Environmental > Aquatic > Marine > Cold seeps | place: Gulf of Mexico...
AAGAAAGAGCAAACGACGAGTTTAGGATTTTAGTGAGTGAAGCCGTTGCATCTGACTCTTGGATTGTAGATGGAAATTACTCCATTGTTCGTGATATTGTTTGGCCACGTGCAACCCAAATTATATGGCTTAATCATTCTTTCAGTTTAGTATTATATCGTTCAATTACTCGCTCAATTAAAAGGGCAGCTACTAAAAAGAAACTATTCGCGGGAAATGTTGAATCGTTTAAACAAACCTTTTTTAGTCGTAATTCGATCATTTTTTGGGTGCTAAAAACATACCATCAGAAACGAAAGAGTTATTCAAAACTATTAAAACATGTAGAAGCTAAAGGGATAAAAGTGGCTGAGTTTAATAATCAATCACAAGTAGATGATTATCTTAAAAGTCTATAAATCACTGTTATAAGGTACTTGAGCGGAAACAAAAGAGCTGAAGGGGCTCTTTCCTCACAAGTTTTGGCTAACGTCTTCTAGTCATTTGATAAAACGTTTATGCGTTAACTAGGAGTTGTTTTGCTCTTTTGTCGCTTATTTTAGCCCACTATATTCAAGCTTATTAATTGGGTATTGGTATTACTAAGGATAGTTTGTGCTTCAAGGTCTTAATCACATCACCATTGCCGTAAATGACTTAGACGAATCATTCAATTTTTATGTCGATTTACTTGGGATGGTCCCACACGCTAAATGGCTTAATGGTGCGTACTTAACGCTTAATGAACTGTGGTTTTGTTTATCGTGTGACCGTGCAATACCAAGTAACGACTATAGTCATTTAGCCTTTGATATTTCGGTATCAAACTTCCAAGGAGTAAAGTCTCAAATTCTTAATTTGGGTATTAAACAATGGAAGGTAAATAACAGTGAAGGTGAGTCATTATATTTTCTAGATCCCAACGGCCACAAACTAGAGTTACACGTAGGTAGTTTGGCTAATCGATTGGAATCACTAAAATTAAAACCTTATGATGGCTTACAGCTATTTTAATTGTCAATAGTCTAAGTGGACGTTAATGTTTGTTATCTAATGGAGTGTAGATGTTGAATATCACTTATCAAACCTCAAGACTGTCCGTAGTTGAAGTATTCAATAGCGATGCGGATAAAGGCCTATTGGTTGACATCATGAAATTACTAACCCCAAAAGTAGTAGAAAACCTGCCTCCATATTTTACAAACATTCGCTCGGTTTCAGCTGCTCAAATCTGGTTCGAAAAAATGCTAATAGAAAGTCGTTTGTTTGTTGTGAAGGATATAGGTAAAAATACAGCAATTGGTTTTGTTTTCGTTTCTGTCGAAAATGATAGCGATGCTTATATTGGTTATCTGCTTGGCGAATCATATTGGGGCAACGGCTATGCTACTGAGTTGCTAAAAGGGTTGATTGCTTTTATTAATCATGAAAATAAATTGAAGCGACTAATTGCTGGTGTGGACGCTAATAACTTAGTGTCTTCGAAATTACTCAATAAACTTGGTTTTATTAACTGCTCTAGTGAAAATAATCATACGATTTTTTACGAGTATCAGCTGTCAAAAACATAAACCACAATAAGGGCAAGTAGCGGTTGTTTTTTGACCGTTAGTTGTTTGTTTTAGCAATTATTTCTAGCCGCTTAAAACATGTAGGTAACTAAGGCTAGCAAAGCAGGAGCTCTTTTGAACCATTTGATAACTAAAATTTTATTTTATGTATTACTTTTTTCATCATTACAAATATTTCCACAGACAGTACTGAGGAAGAACTCAATATCTTGTCAAATAAGATTGTTGATGATTTAATTGCGTATAAGAAAACGAGTAGGTAAAACTTATAACTGTGGTGTCTTTTTACGAATTTTTTAGGGGATAATCGGCAGAGTATTATTTTTGCAATCGTGTATACAAGTTGTTTTATAGGGCAAGAATAGTTGGTTTTTGCTCAGTTGTTGTTTATTTATCCTCGTGATCCTATGCCTAAGTTCGGCGAGATCAGATTATGGAGTTTGATCTTGCCAAAAGTTATTTTACAAGGATATATAAAAGTTTCAGATAGTGATTTGGATATAGTGCAAGCTGAACTTATTGTTCATACCAAGTTATCTAAAGAGGAAGCTGGTTGTTTAGTTTTTAACGTTACTGCTGATGTAAACGACCCTAATAAGTTTCATGTTTACGAAGAGTTTGTTGACCAGTCATCTTTTGATAATCATCAAGCAAGAGTTAAAGCGTCAAATTGGGGAAATGTAACTAAAAACGTTGTTAGGCATTACCAAATAAGTAACGCTTAACAAGCGCAGAGGTTTGTTCAAATAAAACCATTTACAGTCGGCTATTTTCACTAGGGCAAGTTTAGATTCATTTTAACGAAGCGTTAATATGAGTGTTATTTCGAGGTTTACTTTTCAAGGAGATAAATAGTGCAAACTCTTCATTTTCATCATGTTGGCATTCCAGTTCAAGAAAAGATGGCTGGGATGACCTATAACAAAGAGTTAAAACTATATTCTACAGGTTATTTTGAAAATCCCTATGGAATAGAATGGATGTATTTTGACGTTGACAATCCACTACCTGACCTTATTAAAAGTATGCCGCATGTCGCATATAGGGTGGCAGACTTGCAGCAAGCTATTGAAGGTAAAACTATTATCCTTGCGCCAGAAAGTCCAGCAGAAGGTGTAACGGTTGCCTTTATATTAGATGGAATTAACTTAATTGAGCTCTTACAGTTTGATCAGCCGGAAAATAAAATATGGCCTCATCCAAAGAAATTTAAGATTTAATTTGAGTGTAAATGTATAGCTATGAGGTGTTGGCTATTTAATAAAACCCAAATTATACAAGTGGAACAGCATAAAAGTATTAACATGTATTGCAAAAATAACGGTATAAAAAATCGCGGCTAGTTCATTATTTCCTAGTTAGCCGTCAAATTTCAGCTCCTTTTTAGGAGAATTTCGAAGAGGTTTAGATGAAGTTCGCAGTATTATCTGATATTCACAGTAATGTATTTGCCTTAGAGGCTGTGATTGCCGATGCCAAAAAGCATTCCGTAGATTTAATGGTAAATCTAGGTGATATTCTTTACGGACCCATAGCACCAAAAGCTACTTACGATCTCTTGATGCAACATGACTTTGTTACCATTTGTGGAAATCAAGACAGACAAATATTTACTGCGACAGCTGCAGAAAGAGCCGAAAATCCTACCATGAAGTTTATCATCGAGGATCTGGGGAGTGAGCCGATTGCATGGATGAAGTCATTACCATTTGATGCTCAATTGAGCGACGATGTATATCTATGCCATGGAACACCTGACGATGATTTAATCTATTTACTTGAAAACGTTGAATTAGGTTATGCTCGTCTGCGCTGCGATAGCGAAATTTTAGGTCTTTTAAACGGCCAGAGTTCAAAGTTGATCTGTTGTGGTCATACACATACGCCAAGAACCGTTTCTTTATCCACCGGACAGATAATTGTAAACCCTGGCAGTGTCGGCTTACAAGCATATACTGACGATGAACCGCTTATTCATTCAATGGAGAATTTTAACCCCATGGCATCATATTCAGTCGTTGAAAAGACGGCAGATAGCTGGAGCGTTGAACAGATTAAAGTACCCTACGATGTTAAATCGGCGGTTGCAGAGTGTAAAAAAAGAGAGAGGATGGATTGGGTACACTTTCTAAAAACAGGAAGGAAAATATAACAAGAGGTTAGATTTCACTGATTAACAAGAGTTTTAATCGGTATTTGGTGATTTTTTATTTGAGGTTTTTATGTCTTTAGATGTTTGGTTAGCTTTTATTGTTGCGAGTTCAGTTTTAACGCTTATTCCCGGTCCTTGCGTTTTACTGGTGGTAAGTCAGGCCCTCTCTAGAGGAATGCCCGCTGCACTTTTATGTATTTGTGGTGATATTGTTGGTGGTGTTGTACTAATGGTACTTTCTCTAATAGGAGTCGGCGCTATTCTAGCTACTTCGGCAACGCTTTTTGCCTTATTTAAATGGCTAGGCATAATCTACATGGCCTACCTTGGTTTTTGCCAACTTATTGAGGCTAAAAAAAATGACTCAATAGATGCAGAGTCTACTAATAAACTAGGTACAGTAGGTTCATCGATAGGTAGTTTTAATGCGGGTTTTCTAGCCTCGCTGTTAAACCCTAAAGCAATTATATTTTATATGGCATTTCTTCCTCAGTTTATGGATCCTCAGGGTGATACACTGTTACAGTTTTCCATATTAATCACTACTTCGTCGATAGTCATTGGCGTTATTTTGATTGGTTATGCGCTTATTGCGTCAAAAACTCGGAGGGTCTTCCAAAGTGACCGTTCTAGAAAGTATTTTGATTATTCTGGAGCTGGTTTTTTAATTGGTAGTAGTGTCTTTATGGCAAGTACCACGAAATAATAAGCATTTATTGAAAATCTTTCTTATTGGTAACCATGTCGTATTAACCAATAGTAACTAAGGCGCTAAACGGACAAAATACAGCTGGCTGTTGTTCGTGCCTAACTCGTCATTAGCCAGCTTGAATGTGCCACTCAACTGGGGCGCTTAAAATTAAGGTCGAGCCTAGTGCGTAATTTAGTAGATGATTTTATTGTTATGAACCAATCTGGATTGGTTCTTGAGCTGTGTAAAAAATATTATGACAAAAATGTCATTATGTTTAACAATGGTCAAGTTTTCGCAGAATCGATGCAGGAATCTTATGACAAACAAAAAGGTTTTGTTGAGTCTGTTAAAGAGTTTACTGTTGAATTAGTAACAAAGAAAATCACTGGTGACATTGCAGAATTAACATTTAATTATAAAATGACTGGGTTTGACTCGACCGTAAATGAGTTTACGGGTAAGCATATTCAAACATGGCAAAATAACAAAATAGTCAAAGAAGAATATGTGTCGATTTAAAGAATACTAAGTGAACAAATAAGAATAAATTTAGTTATGCACTTCTATAACTCAACATTTCACTAAACCGTTTTGTTCTTGGCTCTTTGCTAGGGCATTTCATTTTTAAGGATGGTCATGCGCAATTTTATATTTATATTTTTAATCTTATTTTCCATATTGCTTTCTTCTCTTTCTATAGCGTCAGATACAGGTTTAGTTGAGCAATTTATAAAATTAAGTGATGTAACTAAAGTAAAAGGTGCCACTCAAAAAGATATAGATGCTGTAGCTGAATTACTTTCAGAAAATATGCGCTATCAACACCCAAATTACAATGCAGACTTGTCAAAGGAGCAATTTATTGCAGGTTTGGTGCGTTTTATGGGAACAGCTGAATCACTGACAACTAAAATCACCAATAGCATTACTGGTGAAAAAGCCGTTGTAGTTGAATACATTTCAAAAACGGTAATCAATGGGAAAACTGAGCTAGATCCTAAACCATTAATGCGCTTGTTAGAGTTTAGCGATGGTAAAATCGTTTTAGTTAGGGAGTATTGGTAATCAAAACTTATAAATATGGTAAAAAGAGCGCGTAAGGTAGACTATTTTGTCACTCAAATGTTGGTTAATATATTTTTGCTCATTCAATGAGCGTTAGTTTCAAGGAAGCTTGATGGATATTCTTAAGTGGGCTGAGAAATCAATGTCAATGGATGATGAAACATGGCAGAGACATTCTAGTCCTTGGAGCGTCTACTCTCGATTCACAACGCTACCATTAATATCGTTGGCTTTTTGGTCGAGAGAGTGGTTTGAGGTTTATTCTATCGTATTCATCGCACTTTCTTTTTTATGGGTTTGGCTGAATCCTCGTTTGTTTAGTGCGCCTAAAAAGACCAATAACTGGGCGTCAATGGGGACATTTGGTGAGCGGATATACTTAAATCGCGCCAATGAAGTTATACCTATTCATCACATCAGTACTTGTCGGGTCCTGCAATGTTTATCTGCAATGGGGCTACCATTTTTTTTCTATGGACTTTATTACCTAGATATATGGATTTTAATACTTGGTAATTTTTGGATAATGGTATTTAAAGCGTGGTTCGTTGATCGTATGGTGTGGCTGTATATGGATATGAAAGAATGTAATCCTGTCTATCAAACATGGTTCAAAATATAAGCCTTTCCGTTAGGGCTTATTATCAAAGACTTACTTTGTATAACTAAGTTTTTCCTGCTTTACACTGCGTTTCTAAATTGAAGGTTTCACCAGGTTAATCAAACAATGAAAGGCAATATTATTATACTCAATGGCACTTCAAGCTCAGGAAAAACAAGCGTAGCTAGAGAATTTCAATCGCAAAGCTCTGAGGTATATTTACTTTGTGCTTTAGATGCATTTTGGAACATGACACCTTATAGTATGCCTGCAGGCTCTAAGAATTTTCCAAATATGAAACGTGCTCTGGCAAAATCTGCAAGGGCCTTGGCTGAAACAGGACATAATGTCATCGTAGATATCGTTTTTTGTGGCCAAAAAACTTACCGTGAACTCATAGAAGAGCTTGTCGGACTGAATATCAACATCGTTAAAATAGAATGTCCGTTGGATGAGTTAGAACGCAGAGAAATTGCGCGTGGCGATCGTGAACTTGGCTTAGCTAAATCGCAATATGAAAATATTCATCATGGCGTGGTATACGATTTAACGTTAAATACATTTAACAACTCTACAGTGCTGTGCGCACAAAAACTCATTGCTAATTTATTGTAATTTATAGATAAGAAATTAAGGCAGCAAATTGTTGGCTGTTTTCATTATTTCGTCGCTAATTTTAGCCAACCATTTTACTACGCAATTAAACGGGTATTAGATGGTTTAATAAGTATTTCAGTAGGAAGTTTAAAATTGACCTATAAAAACAAAGCTCTTTGTAAGGTACGAACGGTAACTACTTTTATTTCTTTGGGTGATAATAAAGAAAGTTGGAGTGAAAAAATAGAAAGTGACGACCTTTGTAATTGCGCTGTGCTTGCCGTTCCGTAAATATGGATGATATGCGGTTGGTTTTGTATGCCGAGTTTTTATAATCTAGTGAAAGGTATTATCGCTTGTATATGAAGCGTTGATATTTTATAGGAAGTAAAGTGGAAAGTTATTTATTATTTTTAATCGTCGCTATAGTTACTGTTCTTAGTCCAGGTCCTGGAGTTATTTTAACGTTAACTAATACTTTGCGTTATGGTGTTTCTGGAGCTGCTGGCGGTATTTTCGGTATTGCATTTGGTACCTTTATTGTTGCTGGAATTTCAGCGACAAGTTTAGGGGTAGTATTAGCAACATCCACTTTTGCTTTTAGCGTTATGAAGTATATTGGCGCAACATATCTGATTTACTTAGGCGTAAAATTATGGCGCTCCGCACCACCAAAAATGGAAACAAATAAAATAGCAATTAAAAGCCGTAATCTGCAATTTTTCGAAGGTTTAACGCTGCAATTAACTAACCCTAAAGCGGTCTTCTTTTTCTTGTCTATATTTCCGCAATTTATCGATTTTACAGCCAATTATAGTGAGCAATTTATATTGCTGGTGGTAACTTATAGTTCTCTTGTTGTACTTATTCATTTCCTTTATGCCTGTTTAGCTAAACAAGCGCGCTTATGGCTTACTTCAGAAAAAGGAGGTCGTAGCGTGAACCGCATCGGCGGCGGGACGTTTATGCTTTTTGGTTTAGGGCTTGCGTCTGCGAGTAAATGAGTCATTTATGGATCAGTTACTGCAACTATAGATGAATAGTTTACTGTCAAAAACAATGAAAAAAATGGCTGTAATGAATTAATGTGTCGATTTTATTAGGCATAGCTAATTTAGACATTAATATAAATAATCAATTAGAAAAACCATCTAAAAACAGCAAGAGGTAGTAATGGATATCAGAGTAGGTGATTTACGAAATGAGCAGATCATTTCACTGTTAAAAGAGCATCATCAAGACATGCTGTCACACTCTCCGCTAGAGAGTGTTCATGCGTTAGACCTATCTGCTTTAGAGTCTTCACAGGTCACGTTTTGGAGCTTGTGGATTAATAATGAATTAGCAGGTTGTGGCGCCTTAAAAGAATTAAATAAAAACCATGGTGAAATAAAATCTATGCGTACCGCGGGCAATCACCTTCGTAAGGGTGTCGCGCGCGAGCTACTAGTTCATATAATAAATCAGGCAACAGCTCGAGGTTATGAAAAGTTGAGCCTTGAAACGGGCTCAATGGCGGCATTTGTACCGGCTCATAAACTTTATCAACAATATGGCTTTCAGCCTTGTGCGCCTTTTGGTGATTATCAAGAGGATCCTTATAGTCTGTTTATGTCAAAATCTATTGAGTTCGAATAACCTGTTTCTAAATTGCTAATACAGAGTCATTAATGTCAGGAGCTTTTGCTGACATTAATGAGGGAAAATCGGCAATGGAACAACCATAAATCATTTATCACCAACCAGAATCACAGTGAAAAGCCATATGTACTGATGAGCAGTAAGAGATAGACCCGTTTATATCATCATTTTTTGCTATTTTTGATAATCGTTTCAATATTGTAGCAAGGCGATGAATCAGAATTTCGATACTTTAATATAGTAAAAATAAAAAGTAAGGCATAAAACTCATGATAGTTATCTATGGAATTAAAGAAAATCTAAACCCAATAAAAGCAGCATTGTCTGACGTCATTCATAGCGGTATGCAATCAGTATTAGGTATGCCAGAAGATAAACGAGCACATCGTTTTATTCCGATGGATAAAGAAGATTTTTATTATCCCGGCGGGCGTTCTGACGCCTATACCGTCATTGAAATAAATATGATGTCCGGACGTAAGGTTGAAACGCAAAAAAAACTGATTAAAACGCTATTCTTACTAATCGAAGAGCAGCTGAAAATTTCAGTTGTTGATATCGAAATTATCATTAAAGAGCAAGCCCCATATCAATGGGGATTTCGTGGTATTACCGGTGATGAAGTTAACGACCTTAAGTACAAAGTAAATGTATAAATATTGCTATTTGGAATTGAATAAATGAAAGCGATTGATTTGAAATTTGCACCTGATTACATTGATACAATTGCGCAATGGCAACATGATGAATGGTCTGCTGTTTCTCCAAAAACCTTGCAAGAACGTAAAGATAGACTTAGGTCTCATTTAGGTGAAGATCTTGTGCCAAGCACTTATATATTAATGGATAATGATATTGTTGGCTCTGCGGCAATAATTGTTAGTGATATGCTAACAAGGCCAGATTTAACTCCGTGGCTCGCTAGTGTAGTGGTTTCGCCTGAGCACCGAGGAAAAGGAGCGGGTGGCAAGTTAGTTTTGCATGTTATGACAAAAGCCGCGGAAGCAGGCATAAAAGAATTGTATTTATATACGCCAGACCAAGAAGGCTTTTACAAAAAATTAGGATGGCAGACGGTTAATAAAGAAGTTTATCGAGACCAAAATGTGATAATAATGAAGGCTCAGTTAACAAACATCGAGTAATTTATAAACCTTGCCTAACTGGGCGTAAGTGCTGAGGTTTTATTTGGCAGAGATAAGCTGTCTCTAAACCACTTTAGTTGTTATATTCTTTTTTTACTGTTAATTTTTTAGGAACTAAAATGCAGATTGACGTTAAAGTAGCTTCTTTAGATGAGTTAAAAAGCATAGCTAAATTATTTAATGAATACCGTATGTTTTATCAACAACAAAGCGATATTTCGCTGGCTGAGTCATTTATATCAGCGCGTTTAACTAATGATGAGTCGATAATCTTTTATGCGATCAACGAAGAAGGTCAATACTTAGGATTCACTCAACTTTATCGAACATTTTCTTCTGTATCAGCTCAAAAATCTCTGATTTTAAATGATTTATACGTTGCTGAAATAGCAAGACGGCAAGGCGTGGGTAAGTTACTTCTCAACACGGCAAAAAACTATGCGCTTGAACATAACGTAAAAGGATTAGCGCTATCTACCGCTATTGATAATTTCAATGCTCAATCTCTATATGAGTCTTTGGGTTATCAAAAAGATAACACAGATTTCCATTACTTTTTACCCGTCAACTAACGTCTAAACTATCACTAGACCACTTACATAATTTAAGGAGAATGTGATGCTCCAAGGTATTCATCATGTTGCGATTATTTGTTCAAACTATATCAAATCGAAACACTTCTATACTGAAATTCTCGGTTTAACCGTTGTGGCCGAAAATTTTCGGGCTGAAAGAAATTCTTATAAGCTAGATCTCAAATTACCCGATGGTGGACAGTTAGAGTTATTTTCTTTTGACAACCGCCCCCTAAGACCTAGTTACCCTGAAGCATTGGGGTTGCGACACTTGGCCTTTAGAGTTGATTCAATCATGACGGTGTCTAAGCATCTACACCAAGCTGGCATTGAAGTTGAAGAAATTAGAATTGATGAGTATACCCAGCGTAAATACACCTTTTTTAGTGATCCTGATGGTTTACCGTTAGAGCTATATGAAATACCAAAATAACATGGCATTTCTCAGTAATAGTGAAAACCATCAAATTGGAATAATTTTAGTTGCTTAATGATATTACTATTAAAGCAACTATAGGGTGTTTATAATGATGCTCATAAACACCTACTATTAATTTTATTATGACATTTCCAAACGATGAAACTGGCCAAGTATTGGCTGAAATGCAAGTTGAAGGCATAGATTTAA
>Ga0105356_10006782_pt1 | contig 10642 bp, 7 predicted proteins | sample GOMGulsemesocosm_3_FD_83502 | JGI IMG/M metagenome (GOLD analysis project Ga0105356, IMG submission 83502) | Methane-oxidizing microbial communities from mesocosms in the Gulf of Mexico - GOM9D Gulf of Mexico | ecosystem: Environmental > Aquatic > Marine > Cold seeps | place: Gulf of Mexico...
GCAACGATTCAATTACTTCATAATCAATCAACATACTCGAGCCAACTAGGCTTCTGAAGTCTCTGAAGGATAAATATTTGCGGTATCTGGTTAGCAATACTCCATGTTGCTTTAATTCAGCCGCCCAAGCAGTGTCATTATTGACTACATAGTCAAAACAGTCTGCCTTTGAAAAGCGACAGTAAAGAGGATTTTCCTCTTGGGGCATAACAAGGGTTTTTAATATGTCGGGATCTTGTTGTTGGTTTAACAACTCAAGTCTTTCACGACCAAACTGAACCACATCAGCATTTGTACCAGCCATTATGCCATTGAGGTATAAGAAAGATTGGCTTTCAGCTTGGCCATTCTGCTCAATAGATTCAAGCCACTTTGTTGCAGTGGGCGATAGTGCGTCATCACCTTTAAAGATAGTCAATGCTATGACTGGAATGAGTATTAACAGTATATAGTGCATATAATCCTTGATATAAAAAACATCAACTTACCATCAATGCGATGGTAATTATTTACCACTCGATTTGAATTTTTGTCCCTACCTCAATTAACGACATGAATTCGTCCATTTCTGCATTAGTTAAAGCAATACAGCCATTGGTCCAATTAAAGCGCTGAGTGATACCAGCAAGCCAGCCTAATTTGTTGCACTGGCCGTGAACCATAATGAAGCCACCAGCAGACACACCTCTCTTTTCAGCATTGTCTAAATCTAATTGATTCGGGTAGCTCACATGCATTGCTCTATAAAATGATGAATCTTCTTTTTTATAATCTAATGTATACGTCCCTTCAGGCGTTTTTTCATCACCCTCTTGCAGCTTGTGCCCTTTAGGATTAGCGCCAAACGCGACATGATATTCTTTGATAATTTTATCATTTTCAATTAAATACATTTTGCTTGCTGATTTATCCACTTTCACCAAATCGATACCTGCAATCGCATTTGAAAATAGTGATACCGAAAAGAACAAAACGATAAGATTTACAAATGCCATAACGTGTTTTTTGTTTCCGTTCATTTGATCGGATCCTTAAGTGAAAATATTCCAACCATCTTTACAAAAATAATGACTCACCCATGTCTAGTAACATTAACGCTTAACGACAATAAAATCATGGCCGCGATAATGAGGTATTTCATGAGCCCCCCTTTTGTTACAGCTTTGGTGTTGTTCAATTATCAATGAATCCATTCAAACATTACAATACGTTAAGCACATAACAGGTCTAATTCCATACTAATTTCATACGTCACTTACTGATTTGTAAAGTTTGCATAAGGCGTAGCTTTAAAGGATTATTCGATACCCATCTGCAGCACTATTTTGTACACTAGCTGGTATATTTTCGTTCATGGGTTAGATATGAGTATACCGACAGAAGTTTTACAGGCAGTCGCCAACGCTATGATGGCGAAGCGCGTTGTCAGTACTCAGCTCATCCAACCTTTATGGGGTGGATATGGTGAGCTTTTTCGTGCAACATTGGACGGTAGTCAACATACCTCAGTGATAGTCAAACACATCAAGTTACCGCAACCTAAAGTGCATCCGCGCGGTTGGAATACATCACTATCTCATCAACGAAAATTAAAATCATATCAAGTGGAACTGCATTGGTATCAGCACTACGCTAATAACTGTCTGGCCCAATGCTCAGTGCCCAAATGTCTGTATGTTGAAGAACAGAATGATGAGATATTACTGATCATGGAGGACTTGGCTACGTTGGGGTTTGAACAGACATACACTAGCTTTGAGCCTAAGCCTGCTTCCCACGAATCAGCTGTAGACAATCCACATAGCAGTCATCTACACGTCAGTCAGCAACAGAAAGAGGCCTGTTTATCTTGGCTTGCTTATTTTCATGCCCAACACCTCGCGATTGAACCGACAGGTTTATGGGATTGCGGCAGTTATTGGCACCTAGCCACCCGTCCCGACGAACTGGCAGCATTAACCGACATCGCCTTGCAGCAAGCTGCTGAAAAAATAGATCACACATTACAGCAATGCCAATTTCAAACGCTTATCCACGGCGATGCTAAGCTAGCTAACTTCTGTTTCAGCACTGCTGGCGATCAGGTTGCTGGCGTTGATTTTCAATATGTCGGCAAAGGTTGCGGCATGAAAGACGTGATCTTATTACTCAGTAGTTGCTTGCCCTATCAACACTGTGAACAAGATGTACCAGATCTACTGGATTATTACTTTGAACAGTTAAAACAAGCGCTCATCGAGCATCAACCACGCGTAGACCCGCAAGCAGTAGAAGATGAATGGCGACCGCTTTACTGTATTGCTTGGGCTGATTTCCAACGTTTTATGAAAGGTTGGAGTCCAACTCACTGGAAGATAAATTGCTATACAGAAGCACTGACGCAACAGGCGTTAATACAGTTAAACTCAGCTGAACAAGGCTAATCAACACTATGAAGCTCACGGTTTGTCAGCTGGAAAAGCTACTAAAATTCGCCACAGAGGCAGCATTAAAAGCAGGAGCGTTTATCAACAACGTTGATAGAAGTTCGCTGCAGGTACACAACAAACAGGCTGGTTCGAGTTTAAGTGCGCAGGTAGTAACGCAAGTCGACTTAGACAGCCAAGCCATTATACTAGAGATACTACAACCAACTATCGAGCAATATGATTTAGCCCTATTGACCGAAGAAAATGCCTGTGAAGAAGAGGTAGCAACCCACACTCGTTTTAACAAAGACTATTTCTGGTGTATCGATCCACTCGATGGCACCCTGCCGTTCATTGAAGGTGGTGATGGCTTTGCCGTATCTATCGCGTTGGTCGATATGTCAGGTAAACCTATCATTGGTGTGGTGCATAATCCAAGCACAGGTGATACCTATCAGGCCATTAATGCACAACCACTGATATCAACAGTGTTGAAGAATAGCTCTCCTTGGCAGCCTGAGCGGCTTAAGAAAAACAGCCATGCATTACGTTTGTATATTGATCGCAGTTTCCAACAAGACCCACGTTATCCAACTGTCATTAAACAATTAACAGCGCTTGCAGGGCAACAGAAATTAGCACTGCAGGTGATTAAAACTAACGGTGCGGTAATGAATGCGATTGGGGTACTTGAAAATGCTCCGGCTTGTTATGTGAAATTACCTAAACCACAGTTAGGTGGCGGTAGCTTATGGGATTTCAGTGCGACGGCAGCAATAACGCAAGCACTGTCTGCTCAGTATTTAGCGTCATCTTCGCAAGCATGTTGTGAGGTGAGTGATTATCAGGGAGCAGCTTTAGACCTTAATCGTAGCGACTCAAATTACATGAATCATAAAGGGGTGTTGTATAGCTGTGGATTACAGCATCAGATTTTATATGTAAACAATAACGATGGCTCCCGTACATTATAATACGTTAAGCGTATTAGATAAGTATGAACTTGCTGTTTGAAGCAACCTAAGTAATTGTAATATAAGCCGTCCATTGCTATGGTCTTGGTCACTTAACATATACAGGAGGTTGTAATGAAAGGAGCTGGCGGCAATTCAGGTGGTATTGGGCATTTCTTTATTGGTTTAATTATGATGTGTGGTGGTTTCTATATGTTACTTAACGCCATTACAGTCACTACAAGTTTCGGACTCAGTTCTCGTATTTATAGCGTCAATGCTTTAGGCACTAATTTTGGTATTACAGGTGGCACTGTGATGCTGCCATTTATATTTGGTATTGGGCTTATCTTTTACAACTCTCGAAATATATTAGGCTGGTTATTATCGATTGGTTCTATCACTGCGCTAATTTTCGGTGTTATATCTTCTGTTCGTTTTAGCCTACGCACGATGACATCATATGACCTCATTGTGATTTTGGTCTTAGCTGTAGGTGGCCTAGGACTCTTCTTACGTTCTTTAAAAACAATTGATTCCAAATACAGTTAACTGTTTTCTATCAATTATTCATTAAGTGCAGCTAGTTTCAACGTACTCGATGACTTATATTTACTTATGTTTACTTACGTTTGCTTAAAGTTAAAAAAGATAAAACGCTATACACTCACATTTTTTAACGCTAACGGCCTTGATAAGGCGTATTAGGATTTAGGTGTAAGTGATGCAAAATAAAGTGAGTAAACATAGTAAAAAAACAGTGATACTCCACTGGTTGGTTGGACTGTCTATGATCACAGTACTCGTAATGGGTATCTATATGGTCGAAAATAAAGTGTACTCACTCTATTATTGGCATCGTTCATTAGGATGTTTATTATTCATTTTCGCCGTTTACCGCCTTATGAACAGAGTAAAGGAAGGGTTACCAAAACCAAAACTCTCTTATACTAGTATTGAGAAGACATTATCAAGAACAGTACAAATATTACTGTTAGCAAGTACAATTATAATGCCGCTATCGGGAATATTAATGACAGCGATGAACGGATTTGGAGTGATTCTTTTTGATCTAGTAATCCTAGCCCCAACCCCAGATCCAAGCAACCCGAGGTTAATGTTACCAATCAATAGCTCGCTAGGTGACCTGAGTAAAATTATCCACGTTACTTGTGGCTGGATTATGGCAGGCACTTTACTATTACACGTGTCAGGCGCCCTGAAGCATCATGTTATTGACCGCGATGATACTTTAAAGAGCATGTTGAAGCTAAAATCGAATTAGAATCGCGTCAACTAAAGCACTTAAAGAAAAGGAAGCCGAGGGAGGCTTCCTTTTTATTATGACAATGAGGTGAGGCTCACTGTGACGTGCGTAGTATGGAGAGAGGGACTCCATACTTGTTAAAACAAACCATTTCTATATTAAGTATTAAATGGCATCTTTAGCATTCTTCATCAAGAAATCGAGAACTAAGCCCTGCTCTTCTGGGTTTAGACCCGCACGTGGGAACATACTTTTGGTAATACCTTTCCATTGCAGTTTAGTAAAGTGAGTCGTGTCTTTTGGACCATGACAAACTGTACAACGTTGATAGAAGATCTTTTCACCTGGACTCAAGTTTTCACTTACTTTAGCTTTCAAGTTCGAAACTCGGCCTAGGCCATAAACAATCGCAAATTCAGCTTTAGACTTGTCGATAATCACAGGTTTAGTATATGCCTCATTCGGTCCATCTGGATCGGTACATTTCTTCATTTTAACTAACACAGTATTAGCGGTTGTTGCCTGACTCAAGCCACTTGATGCTTTGTCAGACGTGATGAAGTTAACCAAACCACTGTTACAACGACCTTTACTATCAACCGATGGCCAACAACCTTCATAAATACTGATAACACCCTTCATTATGCGAGAGTCGACGCGTGCACCAACTAAGATAGAACCACGCTTGTTGTATACTTCAATTAAGTCACCGTCTTTAATGCCTCGGCTTTTCGCGTCTTCAGGGCTCATCAAGCAAGGTTCACGGCCTTGAACATTGTCGATATCACGAATACTGGTATTCGCCATTTGTGAGTGTAAACGCATTCGTGGATGCGGGCTAACGACGTGTAATTCATCTTCTTCTGCATTACCTAAGTATTCATGCGGTGGGAAGAATGTTGGAATTGGTGGGCAATCAGCCAATTCATACTTAGCGAAATCACTCGAGTAGAGTTCAATTTTACCCGATGTGGTTGCTAATGGGTTTTTCACTGGATCGGTATAGAAATCACCATGTCGAACCCACTTGTTGGCTTCGAGTGGTACTTCCATGTGGGCAATACCTTTCTCCCAGAATTCTTTAAACGGCATAGTCGCCGAGCTCTTTGCGTACGCAGCTTCAATCATTTGCATGACTGATTGGCCTTGTTCCATGAACTGATATTCAACATTGAACAGGCTAGATAGACGGCGGAAGATCTCGATGTCATCTAGGCTCTCTTCTTGCGGTTTAATAATCTGACGCATCGCATAGACTTTATCATTACTGTAAGTACCGCCCGAGGTAATATCATTACGCTCTACCGTTGTTGTTGCTGGTAATACAATATCTGACCAGCGTGTAGATGCGCACCACCAAGGGTCTTGGCACACGACTGTATCAACATTTTGCAGTGCTTTAATCAACTTGTTGGTATCTTGTTGATGCGACATGAAGTTGTTACCCGAGTTATAAATCATCTTCACAAGCGGGTATTTATGAGTTGAGCCGTTATGAGTAAACTCACCACCAGGGTTGTTTAACATCTCGGTAATACGTGATGCAGGACAGTAAGCTTTCACCAAGTTTCGACCTTGCGATAAACCTGCAGGCGTAGATTTACCTGAAACTGGCATGCCACCACAACCATAGTGCCAGCTGAAACCAACACCTTCACCAGGCTTACCGATACCACCTAACATGCTTGAGAACGCAATGATTGCCCAATGTTGCATTTCACCATGATCTTGACGTTGCAGAGACCATGAACCTGCAAACTGGGTTCTGTTGTCAGCGAACATTTTCGCTAATTCAATTATTTTGGCTTCAGGAATACCCGTGATCTTAGATGCCCACTTCGGCGTTTTCTCTTCACTGCCGTCTTTACCTAACAACGATGGTAAGAATTTCTCGAAACCAACGGTATAGGTATTAAGGTATTTTTCATCATGTAAGTCATTTTTGTACAAGTAATGACACATAGATAAGAAGAGTGCTGTATCAGTACCTGGAATAATTTTAACCCACTCACAATCAAGCGCTTCGTCGGTAATCGTAAACTGTGGATTAATTGAAACAAACTTAATGCCTTTGTTCTTAATTGCTTCCCAACGTGGGTACATTTGATGATCGGCAACGCGGTATTCAACACGGTTATTTTTGAACGGGTCACAGCCAATCATACAGAATACTTGAGTATTATCGCGTACTTGCTCCCAGGCTGTTTGAGGTGAGTATACTTCCATATCGCCGATAATGTGTGGCAGACTAATTTGTGATGCGCCACCAGAATAATCGCCCGATGTTAAGCTACAACCACCAATCAAATTAAAGAAACGACCTTGCAATACGTTCGGACGGAATACACCAGCATGGCTCCAACCACCGTAAGAACTGCTGAAGATACCTTCGTTACCTGCTTTATCAATTGTATCTAGAATCGCTTTAGCCGTTAGGCCAAGAGCTACGTCCCAAGAGACACGCACAAATTCTTCTTTACCCCGTAATTCAACCTTGGTATCACCAGTGCCGTTAGTCATGCCTTCTAAATAAGACTTACGTATCATAGGATAATTCACGCGAGTTTCGTGGTAAGTTCTACTTAATACACCCTCGGTCAGCATTTTAGTTGGCATCGCATCAATTTCTGATAACGTCTGCACACCAATGAGCTTGCCGTCTTTAACCACAGCATTAAATGCACCGTAGTGACTTGCATGTGGGATTAATTCAATATCTTTAGCAAATACGGCCTTGGGGCCAAATAGCGTCAGTGCTGGTACGGCACCTGCGGCAGCTAATGAAGATTTCAAGAAATTACGACGACTTATGCTCATGTTTCATACCCCTGAGGATTGTATTGAATGATTGCAGTAATACTTGGTTACTGCTTTTGAACAATACAATAATGAAATATTAAGAATGACATTGCCGCTTAATATGAATGAATATGACAAAATGTGAACAGGTTATGAATAGATAATACGGGGTAATTTCCATCTCTAAAGAGATAGAAGACATACTGTTTTCACAATACTTTATTTATCCTATAAAACAGTGGCTTACACTTTAGTCTATTTGAATGTTAAAAGAAGTCTCACCCAACAAGTTGTCGTATATAATTTTGTAATTGCTCGACAGAATCCACAATTAATAAATCTAGCGCTGATAATTGTGATTCAGATAACACTTTATTTTCACATGAAGTTTTGCATGATTCCTCGAGTTGCTGACAGCGGTCGTACAAAGCGACCAAGCCTAAACCAGCCGCGGCACCTTTCAGTTTATGCAGTAATGCCGCTTGTTGCATGGCATCGAGCGAGTAAAAAACGCTGTAATCAGACTGCGCCTGTCGACAAAATAAATGCCCTAACTCAATAATTTTTTCTGCGCCAAGATACTTAAGATCTTGTGCAAGTATGTTTGTATTTAATAAATCTGAGTTTAAAAACATAACATCCTTACTGCCCATAGGTGATTGATAAGTATCATCAGTACACTCCACATTCGCCATTACCTTAGAAATTGTGCTTTTTAGACGTTTCATTTGTACTGGTTTGGCAATAAATCCATCAAAACCTGAATCGATAAACTTGGTTATATCGTCTTTAAATACATGGGCAGAAACTGCGATGGTTTTTAATTGTCGATGATTATGCTCAGCCCTTTCTCGTAAGCGTATCGCCAGTTCGACACCATCAATATCAGGCAGGTTGATATCTAACAACGCTAAATCAACGTCCTGATGAGCATACAGCTCAAGCGCCGAAGCTCCGTCGCAGGCACTGTAGACCTCATGACCTAACTTTTGCACCAGAGCGCAGGCGACATCACGGTTTATTTGATTGTCTTCAACAATAAGAACACGAAAACGACAGTTACTTTCAACCACATTTAATTCGGTAGACAACTGTTCATTAACCAGCGCTTGCGGGGCAACGTCCAGCGGGATCTTAAAATAAAAACAGCTCCCCTGCAGCGGTATACTGGTTAACGCAAGCGAGCCTTGGATTGCAGACACCAACCGCTGACAAATAGCTAAACCGAGTCCAGTGCCCGCTGCACTACTTAAATTAGCAACTTGAGTGAAGGCTTCAAAAATCTCTTGTTGTTTATCCTTTGCAATACCACAACCGGTATCGGTAACACTAAAACTAAGTTGGTTCTCGTACCTTGCGATAGCCAGAGTAACGCTACCTGAAGCGGTAAATTTTATGGCGTTGCTCACTAAGTTGATAAGGATCTGACGCAGTTTACCTAAGTCAGCCAGCACCCATGTATCGAGCTCTACGGCGAGGTTGAAGCTTAAATTTAGTCCCTTACTCTCTGCCCTCGCCCGCATCAGCTCGATAACGTTTTTGCCTAAACGATGAAGGTTAACCGCACGGTTAGATACTTGGATATGACCCGCTTCGATTTTGGAGTAATCCAGAATATCATTAAGAATATCCAGTAAATTTTCACCCGAGGTTAAAATTGTCTGGGTATAAGTCTGTTGCTGCATTGATAGCGATGTATCTGATAACAGCTCTAATGTACCTAACATGCCATTCATAGGCGTACGAATTTCATGGCTCATATTGGCGAGAAATACGGATTTAGCGTTATTGGCATCTTCGGCCTGTTGTTTGGCTTTAGCATGGCCGACGGATTCATCATTGAGTTTTTCATTAATTTGTGTGAGCTGTTCTGTTCTTTGTTTTACTAAGATCTCTAAATTTTCTTTATGCAGGCGTAATTCTTTTTCAGTTTCAATTTGCGCTTGTTCAAGCTTTTGCTTTTTTAAGGCGTTATCCCGAAAAATATCCAGCGCGAGCGCCATTTGCTTGAACTCTTCATCCTGAGAAGGCTCGACATTAATTTCCAGATCGCCTTCGGCAAGTTTTTTAATTACTTCGGTATGTTTGGATAACTTGAAGACGATGCCTTGATACACAATCTTCCACATCACCCCTATAATCACTATTAATGACAAGATGGTGGCCAACATAAGAATGCGCTGAGACCAAGAAACCAACTTAAGGTGCTCCTGGCTGGTTTGCTGTGCTTGCAACGTTTGCTTATCGACGAGCACGCGAATGCCCTGGTTAAGCTCACTGAGTTGCGTTGAAATAAAGAGGTGTAAACGATTCTGCTTTTCTTCTAACGCTAAGTATTCTCGTTGTTGACTGATTAACACGGTAAAAGCATCCAGACTTAGCATCGCAGACTGCACGCGATCTAAACGATAAGGATCTTTGATTGAGTCTACCAGCTGATTGATGATATATAAGAGTTCATCCTTTTGCTGTGTTAAGTAAATCAACTGTGCTGGTTTCACCGTGCTGATAATTAAGTTAGCTATTTGTCCCAGTTGTAAACTGTATCTTTCTAATGCGGTCATTTTATCTAATAAATTAAGATCTTCGTCAATGACGAGGTCAATGTCTTGATAGATAATATCCTTGTCGGCACTCTGTTCAATTAAGTCATAAAGCCCACTTAGCCTAACCAGTGCAAAGGTACTTGCGTTCGCGACCTGAGATTGTGACAATTTAAAAATATTGCGCACGCCTTCTGAGACCAGCTGAAACGAAGCTTGGCGCTGTTGCTGTTCCTTAATTTGCAGTTTGGCATTGTCATTTAGCTGACGGATATTTTTAATGATGTTTACTTTTTTTGATACCAAATGACGAATATTACGATGAGTCAGTTCTGAAATATCAAAGGCCTTAAACTGCCTGCTAATGGCTCGGTTCAGTTGAGTTAATTCGGCATTGATCTGCTGTCGTTCAGTATCACTGGTGGCATTTTTGAGTAAGGTGGTTCGATTGGTTATTTTTAGGCTTATATTTGCCAACCCACGCGCACTTGATAAACTTGGCAGGGTTTGCTGGGTAATCTTTTCACCGGTATCGGCAATAAGGCTTAAGCTGTACCAAGACACAGTACTGGTAATAACTAATAAGCAGGCAACAAAACTAAACGCGAATAACAGTTTGTTCCCTATACTTTGACGAAAACGCAATGTAAGCTCCTATTAACCTTACTAAAA
>Ga0105356_10006784_pt1 | contig 10639 bp, 5 predicted proteins | sample GOMGulsemesocosm_3_FD_83502 | JGI IMG/M metagenome (GOLD analysis project Ga0105356, IMG submission 83502) | Methane-oxidizing microbial communities from mesocosms in the Gulf of Mexico - GOM9D Gulf of Mexico | ecosystem: Environmental > Aquatic > Marine > Cold seeps | place: Gulf of Mexico...
GAATGTGATGGAGAGGGCGTAAGCAAGGGTGATGAAGTGACAGACGGAACAAGTCCAGCAGATCCTTGTGATTATTTAGTGGCCAGTCAAGTTATTGGAAATGTAACAGCAGTCTGGGATGCTTTAGACTGTGATGGAGATGGCGTAAGCAATGGTGATGAAATAACAGACGGAACAAATCCAAACGATCCATGTGATTATTTAGTGGCCAGTCAAGTTATCGGAAATGTAACAGCAACATGGAATGCTTTAGACTGTGATGGCGATGGAGTAAGCAATGGCGATGAAATAACAGATGGAACAAATCCAAACGATCCATGTGATTTTACGCCATCAAGTATAACATTAGGAGTAACTGCAGTATGGGATGAATTAGATTGTGATGGCGATGGCGTAAGTAATGGCGATGAAATAATAGATGGAACAAATCCAAACGATCCATGTGATTATTTAGTGGCCAGTCAAGTTATTGGAAAGGTGACTGCAGAATGGGATGAATTAGACTGTGATGGCGATGGCGTAAGCAATGGAGATGAAGTGATAGAGGGAACTTATCCAAACGATCCATGCAGTTTTAATGCCGTTCAAATTACATTGCCAGTAACAAGTGATGCTTGTGGAAAAATATTTATCCCAGAAGGATTCTCTCCGAATGATGATGGAGTGAACGATGTCTTAAAAATTAGAGGGATAGAGAATTATCCGAATAATACCTTTATGATTTTTAATAGATGGGGAAATAAAGTTTTTGAAGCAGCTCCTTACAATAACGATTGGAGAGGATCTAATGAGTTTGGTGTTACAATAGGTGGAAATGAATTGCCAGTTGGAACATACTTCTACATATTAGACCTTGGAAATGATGAAGATCCTATTAAGAATTACATCTATCTAAATAAATAAAAAAGAACAATCCCTAATGTTTATAGCATTAGGGATTAAATAACATAGCATTACTCATAGATCAAATAACAAAAGATGAAAAAAATTATAATTATAGGAATAGCATTACTTGGAGGGGTGAGCACGTATGCCCAACAAGAAGCTATGTTTACGCACTATATGTTTAATACTTTGGCAATTAATCCTGCTTATGCGGGAAGTAGAGATGCACTTACAGTAACGGCATTGCACCGCTCACAATGGGTTGGTTTTGATGGCGCACCTACAACTCAAACATTAACATTACATGCTCCAGTATTAAATGATAAAATAGGCTTGGGACTGTCGGTGTTAAAAGATAAAATAGGACCATTAAATACCACCGCTATTTATGCTGATTTCGCTTATAAAATAAAGGTGAGTAACAAAGGGAGGCTAGCATTTGGTTTAAAAGGAGGGATTAATTTGGTTCAAGGAGATTTAAATACACTTCAATTAGATGATGCTAGTGATCAATCATTTTCCAATAATATAGAAAGTGATTTGTTACCCAATTTTGGTTTCGGGATGTATTATTCTACTTCAAAATGGTATGTTGGATTATCAACCCCTAAATTATTAGAGAATAAATTTGAGAATAGTATATCAACAACATCAACACAATCTTCGGCCGAAAAACGTCATTATTTTTTAATAGCTGGAACGGTATTTAATTTAAATTCTGATGGAAGTATTAAGTTGAAGCCAACAACCTTTGTTAAGGTAACCAATGGAGCGCCTTTTGAAGCTGACATAACAGGGATGTTTATTATTAAAGATAAAATTGAATTAGGAGCAATGTTTAGGACAAGTGATGCTGCAGGGTTGTTAGTGGGATACAACTTTACAGATCAATTAAGATTTGGTTATTCTTTTGATTGGTCTTTTGTGAATACGACTTTTAAGTATAATAATGGATCACACGAAGTAATGTTACGATACGACTTTATCTTTAATGATAAGGCGAAAATTAGATCACCAAGATATTTTTAAGAAGAATAAAGGACTAATAATAGAGAAATGAATTTATATAAAATTACAGCATTAGCAATCACAATTACAGGTGTTTTATCCTTGTCAGCCCAAACGGGAAAGACAAAAAAGGGAGAGAAATATTTTGAAGGATATTCTTATTCAAAAGCAATTGAAAAGTATGAAGGTTTAGCAGAGAAAACGACAGCAATTAACAGGCAATTGGCTGAGAGCTATGCTAAAACAGGAAATACAGAAAAATCTGAAACGTACTATGCCGAAGTTATAAACTCTGAAGAGAAATCACCTGAAGATATTTATAATTATGCGGCCATTTTAGCTCAAAATAGGAAGTATGATGAATCTGAAAAATGGATGAATAAATATGAGTTGGTTGTAACTACTGATAGTAGAGCCAAAGAACACAGTGCTAGCCCTAATTTTTATAAAACATTGTTAAAAGACAAAGATCAATTTAGTATTAATAATCTAGAGGTAAATTCTGCTCAAGAAGATTTTGGTCCAACCTATTATAAAGATAAAGTAGTTTTTGCTTCTTCAAGAGAAGGGATTGTTTCGATTAAAAGAACTTGGAATTGGAATGGGCTACCTTTTTTAGATATGTATGAAGCCACAGCGTCCGAAGAGAATGAGTTATCGGATTTAAAGGAGTTAATCAAAGGGAAAAAGAATCATAAGTATCATGAAGGGCCCGTTGCCTTTAACAAAGAAGGAAACTACATGGTGTTTACACGAAACAATTATAAAGGGAAAAGTAAAGATGGCGTTGTGAAATTGGAATTATTTTCTGCTGAATTAATAGAAGATAAATGGCAGAAAGAACAGGCTTTACCATTCAATAATAATGAATATTCTGTTGGTCATGCAAGTTTATCTGCAGATGGGAAAATGATGTATTTTGCTTCTGATATGCCAGGAGGAAAAGGTGGTGTAGATATTTATAAAGCGACAAGAAACGAGGACGGAACTTGGGGAGAAGCACTAAATTTGGGAGGGGGAATTAATACCGAAGGAAATGAAATGTTTCCTTTTATTCATGAAGAAAATGAAATGTTGTTTTTTGCTTCTGATGGTCATTTAGGATTAGGAGGATTAGATGTATTTATTGCTCAAGTTAAAGAAAATGAATTTGGTAAGGTAGAAAACTTGTGTTCACCAATAAACACCTGCAAAGATGACTTTTCTTTTATTTTAGATAAAGAAAAAAAGAAAGGATATTTTGCATCTAATAGGTCTGAAGGAAAAGGGGATGATGATATTTATTCATTTAAATTGTTAAAACCATTTACTTTCGGAAAAATAATAAAAGGAACAGCTAAAGATAAAAAAGGGAATATTTTATCAGAAACAGAAGTAGTCCTTTATGATGGTGAAGGTAAGGAAGTTGAAAAAGTTATTACTGCAGCAAATGGATCTTATTCTTTTGCTGTTGAATCAGATAAAGAATTTAAATTAGACGGGAAAAAAGCAGCCTACTTTGATGGCGTAAATACAGCAAATACTAAAACAGATAAAGAGGTTATTATTGCCGATTTAATTTTGGAGAAAGATCCAGGGTTATCGCTTTATGCAATAGTAACAGATAAAAAAACAGGAGCTCCGTTACAAGATGTTATAATGACCATATTGGATAATATGACAGGAGAAACAGTTGATTATGTTACCCCAATAACAGGTGATTATAGAAGAGCTTTAGCGGATAAAAAGTTAAATGATAGAGGGAGTTATAATGTTGAATTAGCGAAAGAGGGTTATTTTAGTAAAACGATTACGTATAATGCCGAATTTACAAAACCAGGTCAATATGATATACACTCTAACTTAGACTTAAGCTTAGATCCAGAAGTAGAGAATTTAGCAGAATTAATTGAAATAAATCCAATTAATTTTGATCTGAATAAGTATAAAATTAGAAAGGATGCAGCAATTGAGTTGGATAAAATTGTTGAAATAATGAATAAATATCCTAAGATGGAAGTTGAATTAGGGTCACATACGGATTCAAGAGGAAGTGATGCTTACAACAAGAAATTATCTGACAGAAGAGCAAAAGCATCAGCTGCTTATATTAAAAAGTACATTACTGATCCTGCTCGTATCTATGGTAAAGGGTATGGAGAGACTCAGTTAACGAATAAATGTACAAATGGAGTTAAATGTTCTGCTGAAAAGCATGAAGCTAACCGTAGAACAGAGTTTAAGGTGATTAGTACTGGTAACGATAAAGTCATAGTGAAAAAATGAAATACAAATTAATTTGAGATATAACTGTTGCTATATGAAGTTAGTAAAAGGATTAGGTTTATAACTTAATCCTTTTTTTATGTTCAGATTTCATCTAAAAACTAAATTTGTCTTTTTGTGAAAGAAAAAGCACAATCTTGTAAAGATATTAAAAGGAGTAAATTAATAAGCTTAAATAATAAATGAAGCCATTAAAATATATACTTACTATCGTTTTTGCAGTAATTTATGTGTGTTTTGGATATTTTATAGAAAGAGAAAATTTTCAACATCTAGCCATTTTGTTTGGTGTGGGTTTTGCACTTTATTTCTTTTTTATTTTAACAGCATCAGATAAAAAAGAAACGGATACCTTGTTGTGGCTGTCAATGATCTTTAGGGTTATTTTTATTGTTGCTATTCCAAGTTTGTCAGATGATTATTTTCGGTTTCTTTGGGATGGAAAACTCTTTGTAAATGGATTTAATCCATATCTGTTTATTCCTTCTGAAATAGTGAATACAGATATGGCAAAAACTGCAGGGCTAACTCAAGAATTGTATAATGGCCTCAACTCTCCCAATTATTATACGGTTTATCCTCCAATAAATCAGCTTCTTTTTTCTTTAGGTGGGTTCTTTTCTAAATTTGGAATGTTGGCAGGAATTGTTGCAATTAGAGTTCCAATTATTATTGCTGAGTTTTTTATTTTAAAATACATTAGAAGATTACTGGAAACAATGCATTTACCACACTATTATGTGCTGTGGTATGCATTAAATCCATTAGTGATTGTAGAGTTGTCAGGTAATTTGCATTTTGAAGGAATGATGATGCTCTGTGTGTTGGTTGGAGTTTATTGGTTAATGCAAAATAAGTGGGGTGGAGCTGCCTTTTGGTGGGCAATGGCCATTAGTATAAAACTGATTCCAGTATTGTTTTTGCCTGTTTTAATAAAGCGCTTAGGAGTGGTGAAAAGTGTTTGGTTTTATGTTGTTACAACATTGGTTTTAGCATTTACTTTTTTGCCTTTTTTAGATCAAAAGCTAATAACACACATTCTTTCGAGTGTTGATTTATACTTTAGAACCTTTGAGTTTAATGCCAGTATTTATTATGTAATTCGATGGCTGGGGTTTAAGACTATAGGTTATAACATTATTCAAAAAGTAGGGCCAATATTATCGATTGTTACATTTGTATTGGTGATGATGGTTTATTTCTATAAAAATAAATCATGGGTAGATGTGTTTAAAAAAATGCTTTTTGCTAATACTATCTATCTATTATTAGCAACTACAATTCACCCATGGTATGTAATCAATTTGGTTGTGTTAAGTGTCTTTATTCGTAACTATCGTTTTGCCATTGTTTGGTCATTTATGGCCCTCTTAAGTTATTCAGCATATATGAGTGAATCTTATGAGGAAAACATTGTTCTAGTTGCGGTAGAATATCTGGTAGTAATTGGATGGCTCGGATTTGAACTGTTTTGGAAAAAAAAGTTATCTCACTAAGGTTACAGAACCTATTTTACGGCCTCTTTCTCCCGATAGAGTGGTGTACTTCGCTTTCCAAATATATACATCGTTTTTTGAAATTGTTCCTTTATAATAACCATCCCATCCTTTTGTTTTATCATTAGTTTCAAATAGTAATTCTCCCCATCGATTAAATATTAAAAGATTTAATTTATCTATTCGATATGTTCTTAAAAAGAAGAGTTCATTTTTTCCATCTCCGTTGGGTGTAAAAGCATTTGGAGCATATATATTTGAGGTAACAAATATAGTAATCTCATCCGAACTTATACATCCTAAACTATCTGTTAACTCCACCGTAAATGTTGTCGTTGTATTTGGAAAAGTAGCAGTTATATTACAGGTGTCACAAGAGACCAGGTAGGCTGGGTTCCAAGTTATAGAACCAATTCCTATGGCTTTCAGTAAAAGACTGTCATGAACGAGCCATTGGTCATTACCAGCCTCTAAGAATGGTGGAGGAAGAATGTCAACCGTTAAAAAAGTATCAGCCTTACAACCAAAAGTATCTTGTATTGTTACGGTGTATATAGAGGTGCTGTTTGGAACAGTAAAGTATTTTCCTTGAACTTGATATACCTCACTTTGAGGTTCCCATTTTAATATGATTCCTCCACTAGATAGTAGTTCAATTTCTTTGCCAGGACAAACAGCTGTATCTGGCCATGCTTTAGCCGTGGCAAATTTTGCCTCTATAAAAACGCTGTCTTTATCAGATCCACAAGCATTACTTACCTCCACAAAATATGTTGTATTTTGAGTTGGGAATACAACTGGAGTTGCACTGTTTGGGTTAATCATGTTTAATGACGTATCCCAGATGAATGTGGTGCCTCCTGAAGCGCTTAACTGAGTACTATCACCAATGCAAACAAAGGTGTCTATACCTGCATTGGCAATTGGGAATATATTTGTTGTTGTAATGGTGATAAACGTATCCCAAACGCAATTATTTACATCAGTAATGCTAACATCATAGGTAGTGGTAACTCCTGGAGTAGCGATAGGATTTGCAATATTGAGGTTAGTGAGGGTTGAACTTGGTGACCATAAATAACTAGCCCCTCCAGAGGCTACTATTTCAAGACTCATATCAAAACAAATGGAAGTATCTGCCATAATAGAGGTGTTATTTTGAAAAACTGTAACAATAACGTTAGCGGTATCAGAACCACAACGGTTAAAAGTTACGCCAGAATAAATCATGGAAGTGTCTGGCCAAACTGTTGCTGTTGGAGTGGTATCATTAATAATGTTGTAGTTGGTGATCCAGATGGAAGAGTCTCCCCCAGAAACATTAATTATTACACTATCATCTAAGCAAATTCCATTAACAGGTAAAATTGTTGCTGTGGGTGGTGCTCCAATAAATACAGCTACATAATCGGTATCTTGTAATATGCAGGATACCCCATCTAAGGCAATAAGACGCACTTGATAGGTGCCTGGCGTATTATAGAAGTGAAAAGGCTCCTCTAGAGTTGAATTAGGACTTCCGTCTCCAAAATCCCAAATAAAGGTTGCGCCTCCATTGGCATTGCTAAGATTTTGAAAAGGAACACTGTCCCCAATGCAATAATAAGGAGTGGTATAAACTTCAGCATCAGCAGTAAGTTGGGTTAAGTTTATTTTAAAAACGGCCATGTTACACTGGCTACTGCCACTTGTGCTATTGTCTGTACTAGACCAAGCTCCAGGAGTGGTGGGGAAATCACTGACGTTTGCAGCTTGACAAGAGGCACAAACGGCTTGATATACGATTCCTTTTTTATCAAAACGACTAGTTCCGCCATCAACATGATCTCTACTAGTGCTTCCTCCAAAAAAGGTAGCATATAACAAGGTGTCAGCATCTTCGCCAAACATAGCTAAATAATAATCTTCGCCATCAGTAGTAGGTTGAATAGCGTTTGAAGTTATTGGCAGACCAATAGTCGTACTGCTTGTAGCATTACCTGTAGGAGCGTTGTTTAATGAACCTCCCCACCCTGAAATTAAAATATAGTTACATTGATTTACTAAAAATGCTGAGGGAGCGATGTCTGTTGTCCCAGAGCTGTTCCCAAATGTTGTAGAAAATATTGTTGTGGATAAATCTGGTGATAATTTATGAAGGAATTGACCACTATTTGGATCGTTATGTACAGTAGGTGGCGTTATTGGGTAAACACCCTCTGTTTGTCCAAAAACATAAACGTTATTGGCAGTATCTAACTGTACAAAATAACTTTGGTCATAAGCGTTCGTTCCGATATAAGTGCTTGCAATTAATGAAGATGCCGTGCTATTTATTTTGGAAATCCATCCATCAGTACTTCCTCCTTGGAATATTTGTTGATGAACGCCTGTGGTCGTTGGGAAATCGTTACTGGCGGTACCTCCAGTAATTAAAATGTTATTAGTCTCATCAAATTGTAAGGAATATCCTGCATCATTACTGGTTCCGCCTATATAAGTACTCCAAATTAAATTGGTTAAATTTGGATTTAGCTTAAAAACACAAGCGTCTTGTCCTCCAGCGAGTGTTGACTGAATTGTTCCCCCTGCTATGGGGAAATCAGTTGAAAGTGTTGAACTTGTTACAAAAACATCGTTGTTGGCATCAATTATAATTTCGCCTCTAAAATCATCGGCATAGTTGTATCTTAAAGGAGTTGAAGAGTTTAATCCATCATCTAAAGTCCCTCCAATATGCGTAGAACCGAGTAAGGAATTCCCTGTAGAATTTAATTTTGAGACAAACATATCGTAGCCTCCATTTGAAGAAGTATCATAAGCATTTGTAGTAACAGGGAAATTGGTTGAATTTGTTGTTCCAAAAATTAATAACTCCTCATTATTATTCACAATTAAACTGTGTGGATTTTCTCTTCCATTTCCTCCTAAATAAGTAGAGTAGATGAGAGAAGTACCATCTGGTGAGAATTTTGTAATGGCAACATCAAAAGCACCTCCGCTAAAAAGTTCTTGATATGCTCCAGTTGTCGTGGGATATCCCACGCCATAACTTATTCCTCCTCCATACAGATTTCCAGCATTATCAAAAGTAGAAGTAAACCCAAAGTTGTTAGCTGTTGAACCAGAATACGAGGCAAATATTAGAGTAGGGTCTATGATTAATTCTTTGTTTTTGTTGTACCCATTCGGAAAGTCAAATGAAACTGTTGTCCCCTCTAATTTAAAATAACATTTCACCTTTTTTGGACTGCCGTTAACCATTTGGTAAGCATAAGGCTTTTGTTCAATAATTTCGTTTACAGAAGTAGCAATTTTTAAGGCACCATCTACGAGGGTGATTTTTTCAATGCCTTTATAATACAATTGAATTTCTGAAGGGTTACCTCCTTTAGAAACTATAAAGTCATACTTTAAAAAACCTTCATTCAGGTAAAATTTAAAATCAATACTATCATAAAGGTTTTTGTAGACTGTTTTGCCGTACTTTTTTACGTTAGAAGCCCAGTTATTCTGATCACTTCCTAAATAGTAATTAAGATAATCTGATGTTGGTTCTAAGGCTTCTATTTTTTCTGTATGCGCATTTAAAAACTTAATCTTAAACGCATGTAAATTAACAATAGAATCTGTGAGCGTAGGACTTGTAATTTCATTATGGTATAATGCATGGATTCTGTACATATCCTTTTCATTGTAAAAAAGATAGGTGAGTTCATTGTTTTCTAAATAGAGATTGCCGGCTGGTAGTTCTGCTTTGTATTTAATTTGATTATTCCATTGACCTTTGTTCTCTATAAACTCTACTCTATCCATCTGAGCAAAAGAATTTACACTTAAAAGTAAAAGGAATATTTGGGTTAGAAATTTCAAGTCAACTAAATGAACCCTACAAGATACTATTTTTCCTGTAAGGCTATTTAAAAGACTGAAAATTAGTCGCTAAAGTTGCATGCGCGACAAAACGGTTGGATTACAAGAATAACCATCTAATGAGAATTTTTGATCATTAGATGGTTATGTGTTAATCGATGTTCATTTCTGGAACATTATCTGGGACGATAAGCTCTCCTGCTGTTGCAGCAATAATTTCTTCAATACTAACTCCTGGAGCTCTTTCAAGTAAATGAAAAATACCCTCTTTAACTTCTATAGCGGCTAAGTTGGTAATGATTTTAGTTACACAAGCAACACCTGTTAAGGGCAACGAGCATTCTGGTAGTAATTTACTTTCACCTTTTTTATTGGTGTGCATCATTGCAACAATAATATTCTCTGCTGATGCCACAAGATCCATCGCTCCACCCATTCCTTTTACCATCTTTCCTGGAATTTTCCAGTTAGCGATATCGCCATTTTGAGAAACTTCCATTGCACCTAAAACCGTTAGTTGAACGTGTTGCCCCCTAATCATTGCAAAACTAGTTGCTGAGTCAAATATTGATGCGCCAGGTTGTAAGGTAACGGTTTGTTTTCCTGCATTAATTAAATCTGCATCCTCTTCACCATCAAATGGGAAAGGTCCCATTCCTAAAATTCCATTTTCTGATTGAAATTCAACAGTGATGTCTTCAGAAACAAAATTGGCAACCAATGTAGGTATTCCTATTCCTAAATTAACGTACCAACCATCTCTTAATTCTTGCGCAATCCTTTTTGCTATTCCTACTTTATCAAGTGCCATAATTATACTTTTTGTCTTACAGTTCTTTGCTCAATTCTTTTTTCATAATCAACACCTTGGAAAATACGCTGTACAAATATTCCAGGAGTATGAATTTCATTAGGGTGTAATTCTCCTTCTTCTACTAATTCCTCAACTTCAGCAATAGTAATTTTTCCTGCCATTGCCATCATTGGATTAAAGTTTCTAGCAGCTGCTTTCCAAATTAAGTTTCCAGCAGTATCACCTTTCCAAGCTTTTACAATTGAAAAATCTGCAGTTAAGGCATGTTCTAAAATATGAGGTTTCCCGTTAAATTCTCTTACTTCTTTTCCTTCAGCAA
>Ga0105356_10006785_pt1 | contig 10639 bp, 9 predicted proteins | sample GOMGulsemesocosm_3_FD_83502 | JGI IMG/M metagenome (GOLD analysis project Ga0105356, IMG submission 83502) | Methane-oxidizing microbial communities from mesocosms in the Gulf of Mexico - GOM9D Gulf of Mexico | ecosystem: Environmental > Aquatic > Marine > Cold seeps | place: Gulf of Mexico...
AGCAGCTCGATATTGGAATTAGGCTATAAAAGTGGTGACGTATTAGACCGATTTAGTTGGCAAATAAGTCTTAGCCAAGATGTTTCCAATAACACCCTCTCCGGTAGTTCTGCAATAGTAAGCTGGCAAGGATGGCCAGTGAAATTGCTAGCTCACGGTTATCAAATGAAACTAAAAGCAGACAAGCAAGAAAGCCAGTCTTTAGCTTTGGGTAAAATAAAGGAAAGTGGGCTATTCCTTGAGGCACGTTACCCATACAGTCATGAAACGTTTAAACTGGATAGTTTTGCGCAATTAAAGCATGAGCGATACGACGACATAAACCCAGTAACCAATGCAAGTTATAATACGGGCATTCAAAACTTCACTAGCCAATATATCTCTATAGGCTTCCAGCAATCATGGTCTTTAGATAAGCAAAACTGGGGCATCAAACAACAATTTAGTGCTCAATATATAGTAGGTGATAATGAGCAAGAGCAATTAGACAACCTTAGCAGTGATGGTGAGTATGACGGCAGTAATGGCTTATTTAACTTAACCGCTAACATTAAAGAGTTAGCCTTAGGTTTTAGTTACTTCTGGGCAGAGCGCTCTGTAGAGGCAGGAAAGATCTTAAGCTTAGGTGGTTATGCATCAAACCTTGTGCAGAAGAAAGCTCACTTAAATAAATTGCTCGCACCTGAATTAGCCTTTTATCGACAAAAAGCTAACGACTATCAAGGTTATCAAGCTTTTGTGCCACTTGAGTTTGGTGAAGTTTTTTATGCTCGCCATAAAATGGATGGACAAGCCGTTATTGATAGTTATGGTATTAAAGGTGAAATAAAAAATGACTTTGGTTTTACAGGCATAACTAATTTAGAAGTTAGTTATGGCATCGCCCAGGTTAATCCAGAAAATAGTAAATCTGAAACACAAGGTTGGATTGGTCTTGGTTACCAGTGGTAAATAGTTAACTACAAACAATCAGTTATCATTGCTTGTATATACATACCCCCGGCGTGTATATACAACTAAGAAGGGTTGATTACGAACGCCAAAATGCCGGAGTAAATAAGACCAACAAGGTGAATATCTCTAAACGGCCAAATAACATAGCGACGATTAATACCCACTTACTCATATCATTAATTGAGGAGTAGTTAGCCGCCACTTCCCCTAAACCAGGGCCTAAATTATTAATACTGGCAGCGACAGCTGTAAAAGCGGTAATGTTATCCATGCCAGCACCGAGCAATAACAACATGCAAATAACAAAGACAGCGGCATAAGCAGAGAAAAAACCCCAAACGGCTTCGACAACTCTATCAGGTAAAACTTTTCGCCCTAACTTAATGCTAAAAATAGCTTTAGGATGCACCAATTTATTTAACTCACGTAACCCTTGTAAGTACAATAAAACGACCCGAACAACTTTCATACCGCCCCCCGTGCTACCGGCACAACCACCAATAAAGCTGGCAAAAATAAGCAACATAGGTAATAACGTTGGCCAATCAGCAAAAGAGGTAGTGGCAAACCCTGCAGTGGTACTAATAGATACTGATTGAAATAAGGCTTGGTCAAAGGCTTGATCAGCATCTTGATAAGTACCAGAGGTTATCAATACAGTAAAACAAACAAGCGTTAAGACCAATTGAATGGCAATAAATACTTTAAATTCAGGATCAGAAATATAGTTTCTTAAAGATCGACTTTGCACTGCCGCATAATGCAAGGCAAAATTAACCCCGGCGATAACCAAAAACACCACACACACTAAATTAATGGTTGGACTATTAAAATACCCCATACTGGCATCATGAGTAGAAAAACCGCCAATGGCAATGGTAGAAAAGGCGTGACAAATAGCGTCAAAACCAGACATACCGGCTAACCAATAGGCAAGCGCACAAGCAATAGTTAGCCCTAAATAGATATACCATAAATGTTTTGCGGTATCGGCTATGCGTGGTGTCATTTTTGAGTCTTTAACGGGGCCAGGGGTTTCAGCACGATATAGTTGCATGCCACCAATACCTAACATAGGTAATACTGCAACCGCTAAAACAATAATACCCATACCACCAAGCCACTGTAGTTGCTGGCGATACCATAAAACAGCATGAGGCAAACCCTCAATATGATTTAAAATGGTTGCACCAGTGGTCGTTAACCCTGAAAAAGACTCAAAGAAAGCATTAGTAACAGATAAATTAGGCTGGTCTAATAACATTAATGGAATAGCAGAGAAACTAGCCAATACTAGCCAGAAAAGCACAACAATTAGAAAACCCTCTCGTGCTTTCAAATCGGTTTTTTCATGCCTATTAGGGTACCAAGCAAAGAAACCGGTAATTAAACACCAAAGAAATGCCATAAGAAACGGTACACCACCACCATCGCGATAGAGTAATGAAATTAACGCAGGCGGTAACATGGTGACACTAAGTAAAGCGACCAGTAAACCTAAAATTCGGATGATGTTTTTATATTGCACGCTTGATCTTGTTTTGGTTGATGAGTGACTATATTACTTCAGACCTTGTTATGTTTAACTCGTACCACTTAGCGCTGTCAGCTTTAATTGCCCTGAAGATAAGGTCTGCAATTGCTCTTGCATTAACGACAACTTAACCGTTGGTATCGCTAAACTAAACATAACTTGTTGCTGATAATCTTGTGCTAAGACTTTGCCCTCAACTTGTTTTAGTAAGTGTAAAACATCGTCTACTTGGCTATATTGACACGCTAAGGTTTTGTGCACCATAGCTATTTTAATTTTTGACTGTAAAAAAGTTAATGCTTGTCGAACACTGCCACCATAAGCTCGTTGTAAGCCGCCAGTGCCTAACTTAGTACCACCAAAATAACGTACTACCACAGCGCAAACTTGACCGATACCACCGCCTTGTAATACCGCTAACATCGGCTTGCCGGCGGTACCACTCGGCTCGCCATCATCAGAAAAACCATAACCGTGACTATCATCACTTGCTTTCGTTAAAAAAGCATAACAATGGTGACTTGCCTGTGGGTGTAAAACTTGTAACTCTTTCACCATATTTTTAGCAGCGGCAATTGAATCACAGGGACGCAGGTAACAGATGAAACGACTGCGATTAACAATCATTTCATCTTCTACAGCATTTACGGCAATAACATAAGATTTTGTCACGATACTTTTATTACTATAAAGATTCTAATTTAATCCTAAATCACGGGTCATATTCTCGTTATGCGACTGGTGAACGATAATATTATCTTCAATACGAATACCACCATAACAACGCATTTCATCAACATTTTGCCAGTTAATTTGATCGCTATTTGTTGATGCTTTTAAGTCACTTAACAATGAATCAATAAAATACAAACCAGGCTCTATGGTAAATACCTGCCCTGCTTCTATACCTCTAGAAGTTCTTAAAAATGGATGTGCCGTTGGCGTATTAACATGAGTACCCCTTTCATCTGCCATAAAACCACCAACATCATGTACTTGTAAACCTAAATGATGACCCAAGCCATGAGGAAAGAAAGTCGAAATAATACCTGACTCGACAGCGGTATCAACATCCACGTTAATGAAATTAAAATCACGTAATATTTGTCCAATAGCACGGTAGGTTTGTATATGTAAATCAACATAACTAATACCTGGTTTTAAACCATCTACCGCCGTTAACATTAGCTGGTCCATACGAGTAACAAGCTCAGCAAACTTATCCTGTTTGAAAGCATAGGTTCGTGTGATATCCGCAGCATAGCCATTAAAATTAGCTCCAGCATCAATTAAAAAAGATTGATGAGCTTGAGGAGTCACTTTATCTAACACCATATAATGTAAGATAGAGCAGTTTTGGTTTAACGCTACTATGTTTCCGTACGGAGTATCATTGGTGCTATAGCCGATAGCGGCTAAATAAGCTTGCTGAATAGTAAATTCGCTAGCACCTTGCAAAAAGGCAATACGAGCAGCCTGATGTGCTTTTACTGCAAGGGCATTAGATTGTCGTAAGCACTCATGTTCATAATTACTTTTATAAGCACGATGGTAATGAATGTAATTTAATAATGGCTCAGGGTTTATTAACTCAAAACCTAACGCTTTAGCGACTTCGACATGACTACCAATATAGGCAAAACCTTTTTTATCATAAGGCAATAACTTTTCAACTTCGCTAGCTTTGGTTAATATTTTTATAGAAAAATATTCCGTCCAATACTCATCCACTAATGGTGTTATTTTATGCCAAAAATCAACGGGCTGATAATAAATTAACGTGGGTTTGTCTTCACCATTAATCACTAACCAAGAATTAGGAATATCAAGCAAAGGCAGCCAGTATTTAAAATGAGGGTTAACTTTAAATGGATAACAATTATCATCCAGAAATGCTTTAATTTCTTGGCCAGAATGAATAACTAAACCTTCCAGGTTTTCTCGTGCTAAGGCAGTTTTAGTCGTTTGTTGCAATTGTGCAATATGCGCTGGATACTCAGCTGCTAATCTAGCCGTTAAAGCTGTCATTCATTCAATCCTCATAAATGTCTTCAAAATATTTACTCATAATAACATAGCAATCAAAGTATCAGCTACAACCAAGCTTACCGATAATACCTAGGTTTGTGCACAAATCTTTGCAAAGCAACAATTCGAACTAATCACCTATATTCATATTAATCACGTCATTAAAAATTTGGCTCACCTGCCCAGGTTGGTGCTGGTAAATTTCTTGATAGGCCAATACACTTTTCACATAATTTCTAGTTTCTTTGAAAGGAATGGTTTCGATCCAAATATCGGCAGGCAAAGCTTTGGCGTTTTTTAACCAACTTTTAACACGATAAGGCCCTGCATTATATGATGCTGTAGCAAGTACATGATTACCTCTATTTTTATCTAACAACATCCGTAAATATTTAGTACCTAACTTAATGTTGTTATCCGCATTTTGCAGATATTTTCGACCTGCTTTTCCTTTATTTAAGCGTTTGGCTGTTTTTGGCATTAATTGCATAAGCCCATTAGCACCTACAGAGGAATAGGCATCGGTCATAAAGGAGCTTTCTCTGCGGGTAATAGCAAATGCCCAAGCAGGATTTATCTGGTGCTTAGCGGCATGTTGATTAATTTTTTTATCAAAAGCCTTAGGAAACCTTAGGCTGACATCATCTAAATAGCCCACTTGCGACAAAGTAAATATTGCGCGGTCAAACCAAGCATTTTCATTAGCCACTTTGGCGGCAACCAACTTATCACGATCACTCAATTCACTTAGCCAATAATTCCACTCTCGTCGAGCTTGGGTATAACGTTTTAAATAGAATAGTTCAAAGGCCCTTTTAGCCGAAGGATGATTAATCACCTGCCTTTTTTCCTGGCTATTAATCACTAAAGGTTTATTTTGTAAACTCACAGGTGCTTGTAAATAACTTGCTGCTAAAAAGCCATAATAATGGCGTTTTAGCGCTACATTTTTCATAACGACATTACCTTGCTCAACTTCATTGGTAGCAATAAGTGCCCTTCCATACCAATATTGCCACTGTACATCATTTTGCTGCTGCTCCGGTAATTGCTTAAGTTCAGTAATTACACGCCGCCAATCTTGCTGTTTTAATACTTGAGTAAGCCGCCATTGTTGCATGTTTTTGTTAAGTTTTTCTGGCTCTAGCCTATCAAGCCATTGCTTAGCCGATTTATGATTCTTATTGGCCAACGCTAAAGCAAAACGCTCTTGTATTTCCTGCCGTTGTTGAAGTGAGAAATCAAATTCTTGCAGCGCTTTTTCGTAAGTTTTTATTGCCCTATTTGGATCGCGCCATACAAGGCGTTTAATGCCGTAGGTAAAAATTTGGTTTTCTTTTGAAGATTTTTTTGGAAAGTAATTAAAACGAGAGACAATAGCCGGATCTCGTCTCACTTTATGCCACAATAGACCTAAATATCGCTGTTCTTCAGGCAGTAACTTAGTTAAATAAGGTAATAAGGTATGTTTCCCCCCGTCTGCGGCAAGCGTTATACGTTGCCAGACGACTTCATTAGTACGATAACCGGCTTTCTGCCAACGTTCAAATAGTGGGTCGCAGCTTTTATCTTGTGATTTTCCAACTAGCCATAATGCAGTAATTTCAGGTAATACTTCATTTTCGGGTGTACCTGCGGCTAAAGAAAATTTATGTTTTTGACAAGTTAAAGTGACATTACTGGTCGTTTTAAAAAACTGTAAAAACAACAATCCTTCATTTCTTTTAGCAAGATACTTTAACCATGCTTTTCGTAATGGCCAGTCAAGTGGCGAATTTTCATGTTTTTCCAAAAATTTCGCTATTTCACTTGCATCAGATAAGCGCATTTTATCTAACAAACGTCGCTGATCTAAATACGGCTGTAATGGATAATAGTGTAATTGGTTGTATAAGTTTTTATATTGGCGAGAATGACTTTGAGAAACCAGCCTTTCTGCTTGTAAAAAGAGCCGTTGTTGACCTTTATCCGTGGAAATTTTTAATGGGTTAGCTAAGTTTTTTGCTAGTACAGGCTCTGCCTGTACTATTGTCGAAGAGAGCAACAAGCAAAAAGTCAGAACTAAAATATTCAACACTGTTCTCACACAACTCTCCATTGTAGCAATTCTATTTTCAACGTTTTCAGTATAGCTAGATATAAATGTGATCTATAGTCTTGAATCAAACAAATCGGTATAATTATGTTAATTATTGTTTTAAACAAATTTTACTACCGATGACAAACTCACTTTTCGAAACAACAGATCATAATTTAGACGCTATGGGTTTACGCTGCCCTGAACCCGTAATGATGTTGCGCTTAAATATTAGAAAGATTGCCAGTGGTGAAACCTTATTAATAAAGTGTGATGATCCCTCTACCACTCGAGATATCCCAAGTTTTTGTCGTTTTATGGAACATGAGTTAGTTGCCCAGCAAATTGAGCACCCCCCCTTTTTATATGTTATTCGTAAAAGTTAACTCTTAGTGATTAACCTTCAAGTATTTATGCCTCACTTTGTAAGCAAAAATGTATTCTAGGAACTTTAGCTTTATTTAGTTGCCCTATGTTGAACAACACACAATAAATACAAATGGAGTTAAGCACTTATGTTGTTCCTAAAAAAACTTTATCAAAATAACAAACAGTTCATTCTTTTCATAATATTAATGACCGTATTTCGTAGCGCTGTTGCCGATTGGTACACAGTACCTACTGGCTCCATGCAACCAACAATAAAAGAAGGCGACCGTGTTGTTGTTAACAAGATGGCCTATGATTTAAGGTTACCCTTTAGCCAAGTATCACTATATAACCATAACAAACCAAAACATGGCGAAATTATTGTCTTTGATTCAGTCGCTGCTGAAAATCGATTGATTAAACGTGTGGTAGGTTTACCTGGTGATACAGTAACCATGAAAAACGAACAACTTTATATTAATGGTCAAGCAATACCCTACCAAGCGATTACGGATAGGCATGACATTACTCTAAATATAGAAACGTTGGGAGACATTACGCATAGCGTTAACATCGATAAAAACGCGAGCAGTCGTTTAGCTAATTTCGGCCCTGTTATTGTACCTGAGGCACATTATTTAGTATTGGGAGATAATCGCCGTCATAGCGCTGACTCCAGAGTATATGGTTTTGTTCCCCACCAGGAGCTAAAAGGTAAAGCGACAGCGATTGCTTTTTCTGTTAATTACGATAATTATTTTTTGCCACGTTCTGAGCGATTCTTTCAAGATATTTATCAATTATAAACTTTATTGTTAATTACACTCCCCTCATTTGAAGGGAGTGCACATTGGCTAATAATGTAAACTTAGCTGAAAATTCAAACTGGCTGCTTGGCTTTTTTTAACATAATAAACAGTGTGTCTTTAAGGTTTAAACGTTGTTTTTTCTTTCCCTCTAAATATTCATCACTGGTATTCTCAACACCTTGTTCAATACGATGTACTTCGTGATCAACTTCATGGTATTCAATGAACAAACGAAGAAAATGTTTATCATTTATTTTCAAGTGGTGAATTTCATCAGTAAACTCCGGAAATTCATGATGAAGGTCGTGTTTCTCTATTGTCATTTTTATCTCCTGGTGCGCTTAATTTCACCTATTAATAAAGGTTATTGCTCAGCGCAATTGATACATTTAGTGGTATAAGGTAAAGCGGTTAATCTTTTTGGGTTTATCGGTTCATCGCAAGTTGAGCAATTACCATAAAGACCGATATTCATTCGCTGTATAGCTTCATTAACCAACTTTAGTTCAACTTTTGCTTCATGATGTATTTCATCCAAAACATCGTCATTTTCTGTTTCTGTTGCTTGTTCAGCAAAGTCTTTTGAACGGCCATTGTTAAAATCAGCCTCAATGGCAGTAATTCGCTTACTCAGTTGTAATTGTTTGTCTTGCAATAAACTAGCGAGTTCTTTATCAAGCATAAATTTCTCCTCAACGTTATCTAATTTATAAATTTTATTTATAATTACCTTACGCTTATCATTAACTTTGTAGTTGATCTAGCACAATAAAAGTCATTGATTTTAGTTGTTGAAAAACTGTGAGATAATTACCATAGAAATCACCTATTAGATGGCCTCAATATGAAACTTTTAGTTAGAAACCTTTCTCGCTCAACTACAGAACACGAAATTCGTACCCTATTTTCAGCTTTCGGGGATGTTGGAGAGTGCAGTTTAGTTTTAGATCAAGAAACGGGTAAGTCAAAAGGATTTGGTTTTGTAGAAATGCCCAATGAAGTGCAAGCAAAAGTAGCCATGGCGAAACTGCATGAAACTAGAGTCGCAAAAAATAGAATCCGAGTAAAATTAGCTCAATAAAGAAATTATTACTGAGTAATAATTAAAAAAGCGAGAGGTTTACCCTCTCGCTTTTTTTTCTGGTTAAAAATATAATGATAAACGTGATTACTGCAGTACTGAAATATCCGCTATTGCAAAAAAACTATTTCTGATTTCATTCAATAATGTTAGACGATTAATTTTCACCGCCTCATCATCACTCATAACCATGACATTATCAAAGAAGGTATCAATTGGCGCTTTTAATAGTGCTAATTCAGACAAAGCTGCTTGATAGTTTTTATCACGCATTAATGGTGCGACTTTTAAGCTGATGTCTTGATAAACATTCGCTAAATCACGTTCTGCCTGTTCAGATGCTAAATCAGACTTGAAAGCATCATATAGCCGGCCATCAAATTTAGCTAAGATATTTCCAACACGTTTATTGGCGGCGGCAAGTGTTGCAGCTTCAGGAAGCTCACCAAAGAAAGTAACCGCTTTAATACGCTTTTCAAAATCTAATGGTGCACTTGGCTTTTTAGCTAAAACCGCTTGAATAATATCAACACGGATACCTTGTTCTTGATAGAAAGCACGGAAACGGCCCATAATAAAATCAAGTACATCATTAGCAGTACTCTCATTTACTAACTTATCACCAAACAGGCTAATGCTCTTTTCAATAAGCACAGCAAGGTCTAAATCAAGACCTTTTTCAATAATGATACGTATACAACCAATTGCGGCTCTTCGTAGTGCAAACGGGTCTTTATCGCCCTTAGGGGCTTGGTTAATACCAAAGATGCCTACTAAAGTATCAATTTTATCACTAATAGCGACAGCACAACCGATATTAGCTTCAGGCAAACTATCACCAGCGAAACGTGGGCGATATTGATCTTCAAGTGCTTGGGCTATATTGTCATTTTCACCATCATGTAGAGCATAGTATTTACCCATAGTGCCCTGCACTTGTGGAAATTCTAAAACCATATCTGACATTAAATCGGTTTTACTCAATAGTCCGGCGCGATATGCATCCTGAACATTTTCGTTAATTTGCTCAGCAATAAATCCACTCAAATCAGCAATTCGTTCTGATTTCGCTTTTAACGTACCTAATTGTTTTTGGAACAAAACTGACTCTAAACTAACAAGCCTTGATTCTAAACTTTGCTTCTTATCTGTTTTAAAGAAAAACTCAGCATCCGCTAATCGTGGACGAATCACTTTTTCATTACCAAAAATAACCGCATTAGGATCTTTTGATTCTATATTGGCAACAAAGATGAACTTATTGACAAGTTGGCCGCTTTTATCAGTGACCGGAAAGTACTTTTGGTGATCTTTCATTGAATAAATCAATGGCTCTGCCGGTACATTTAAAAAGTCTTCATCAAAGCTACCTACTAGAGTTACCGGCCATTCAACTAATGCAGTTACTTCATTAAGTAATTCTTCATCAATTAAAGCAACGGCATTAATTTCTTCAGCAACTTTTTCGATTTGCGTAACTATTTTTTCTTGGCGAGATGCAAAATCCACCTCAACATACGCTTTAGCTAATTCGCTTTGATAATCATTGGCATGATTAAGAGTAACCAAACCTTGATGATGAAAACGATGACCTTGCACTTGATTGCTTGAGCTAACACCAAGAGCTTCACCGGCAATAACTTGTTCACCAAATAACATAGTCAAGGTATGAACAGGACGAATAAACTGAGTACGCTCTGCCCCCCAACGCATAGGTTTAGCAATGGGTAACTTACTTAAGGCAATATTTACTATAGCGGGTACTAAGTCATGAATGTCCTTGCCTG
>Ga0105356_10006792_pt1 | contig 10634 bp, 10 predicted proteins | sample GOMGulsemesocosm_3_FD_83502 | JGI IMG/M metagenome (GOLD analysis project Ga0105356, IMG submission 83502) | Methane-oxidizing microbial communities from mesocosms in the Gulf of Mexico - GOM9D Gulf of Mexico | ecosystem: Environmental > Aquatic > Marine > Cold seeps | place: Gulf of Mexico...
AACAGGGGTTCGAACCCCCTAGGGGACGCCACTTTCTCAGCGGGAATAGCTCAGCGGTAGAGCACAACCTTGCCAAGGTTGGGGTCGCGAGTTCGAACCTCGTTTCCCGCTCCAATTTAAAAAAGCTCCGTTTTTACGGGGCTTTTTTTATGCCTGTTATTTCTCTATTGGTTAAATCCCTGCAATACTTATAATCAACCGACTGTAATTAATTATAAGCATCGCAGGGCTCACACGAATGCATGTTCAAAGTTCTCTTGTCGAGGTTTTCCAGCAGACCTGTGATCGTTACAACAATAAACCTGCCTATAGCTCATTAGGGCATACGTTAACATTTTCAGAGCTTGAGGCTTTGAGCCGTGACTTTGCCGCCTGGCTGCAGAATAAGTCAGGCCTGCAGCGTGGCGACCGTATCGCTATACAGTTACCCAATCTCTTGCAGTACCCCGTTGTAGCCTTTGGCGCTCTGCGTGCGGGGCTGGTTATTGTTAATACCAATCCTCTTTATAGCGATCGTGAATTACAACATCAACTTGAGGATTCCGAGGCCAAAGCACTGGTGGTGCTGGAAAATTTTGCGGCTCATGCGGCTCAGGTTATTTCCAACACCCAAGTTAAACAAATTATTACCACTCAGGTGGCGGATTTACACCCATGGCCAAAACGGCCGCTGATGAATGCGGTTGTTAAATATATTAAAAAAGCGGTTCCAGCCTTTAGTTTTAAACATAGTCACACGTTGCGTGAGGTGCTTCATCAAGGAGAAAAACAGGAGTTTTCTCCGCTTAACTTTGATGTTGAGGAGCTAGCACTATTGCAATACACCGGTGGTACTACCGGCGTTGCTAAAGGAGCCATGCTAACGCACGCTAATTTAGTAGCAAACATGTATCAGGTCAGAGCCCATCTGCCAGCCGTATTTGAGGAAGCTGTAAATACCTATTGTGCGCCGTTACCGCTGTATCACATTTATGCTTTTAACATGCACCTGTTGTGTTCAATGTCGTCGGGTAATCACAGTGTGTTGGTGCCCAATCCACGTGACCTAGCTTCTTTAACGAAGGTGTTTAATCGTTATCCAATTAGCGGATTTATGAGCCTTAACACGCTTTACAATGCGTTACTCAATGATACGGATTTTTCTAAAGCTGATTTGAGTCGACTTAAATATTGCTCGGCTGGTGGTATGGCGATGATGGCAGATACTGCACGCCGTTGGTTTAAGTTAACAGGCTGTGAAGTTCTGGAGGGTTACGGGTTAACCGAAACCTCGCCGGTGGTGGCCATTAATCCAGTGGGAGCCGTTCAGGAAGGTAGCATTGGTACAGCGTTACCTGATACACGAGTCAAAGTTGTTGATGAGAAGGGTCATCAGCTGCCAAACGGCGAAGCAGGTGAATTATGTGTGAAAGGCCCTCAAGTGATGAAAGGCTATTGGCAGCGTTCAGAGGAAACGGCCAAAGTGCTGTCGCTGGATGGTTGGTTTTCAACGGGTGATATCGCAAAGATTGATGACGCCGGCTATATTCGAATTGTCGATCGCATTAAGGATATGATTTCGGTATCCGGCTTCAAGGTTTTTCCCAATGAAGTGGAAGATGTCGCGACCCTTCACCCTGACATAATCGAGTGCGCCGCGATTGGTGTACCGAGTGAAAAAACCGGTGAAGCAGTGAAGCTGTTTGTTGTTACCAATAGTTCGGGTATTACGGCAGAAATTATCCAGGCATTTTGTCGAGAACAGTTAACAGCTTACAAGATCCCCAAGATCGTTGAATTCATCGATGAGCTGCCAAAATCCAATGTGGGTAAAGTGTTGCGACGTGAACTGCGTTGATGCACAGGCTGACGGATTATCTTTCAGGCCCTATTGGCAATCAAAAAGTCAGCCCCTACAATAGCTGCCCACCTGTAGCCAAGCATAGGACTTCATGAGCAAAGCACTCAGCATTCGTGGTTTAAAGAAAACCTACCCCAACGGTTTTGAAGCACTCAAAGGTATTGACCTGACGGTGGAGGAGGGCGACTTTTTTGGGTTGCTGGGCCCTAATGGTGCCGGAAAATCTACGACCCTGAATATCATTACCTCGTTGGTGAGAAAATCAGCCGGACAGGTGAAGGTTTTCGAGAGCGACATTGATATGGATTTTTCCAGCGCTAAAAAAAATCTTGGCGTGGTGCCCCAGGAATTCAATTTCAATCAGTTTGATAAAGTCTTTGATGTGGTGGCAACGCAGGCTGGATTTTACGGTATTCCACGACCGCTGGCTCTTGAACGAACTGAAAAATACTTAAAAAAGCTGGGGTTATGGGGTAAACGTGATTCTAGTTCTAGGATGTTGTCAGGTGGAATGAAACGCCGCCTGATGATTGCCAGAGCTCTGGTACATGAACCAAAAATTCTAATTCTTGATGAACCCACAGCTGGTGTTGATATTGAATTGCGCCGCTCGATGTGGGAGTTTCTGCAGGAAATTAATGAGTCTGGCACTACTATTATTTTGACCACCCATTACCTAGAAGAAGCGGAAAGCCTGTGTCGTAATATTGCCATTATTGATCAGGGCCGTATTGTCGAAGATTCCAGTACCCGGGATTTGTTACGCCAGCTTAATACCGAGACCCTTGTTCTAGACGTGGAAAGCGCGCTTCAGGTGGCACCACAAGTGCCAGACTTTGTTGTCACCTTGATGGATCCGCACTGTCTGGAAATTCGCGTTAACAGTGGGCAACAAATTAATCAGGTATTCGACGTGTTGAGCCAGCAGGGCATTCGTATTACCAGTATGCGCAATAAAACCAATCGTCTTGAAGAACTGTTTGTATCGGTAGTGGCCAAAAACATACCCGATCAAAAAGCAGGTGAGCAGTCATGAATGCGCAGGAAATCTGGATTGCTCTCAGTACCATTATCAGAAAAGAAATCAGACGTTTTACAAGGATTTGGGTACAGACCCTGATTCCGCCAGCCATCACCATGGCGCTGTATTTTGTCATCTTTGGTAACCTGATAGGTAGCCGTATCGGAGACATGGGCGGTTTTGATTACATGGCTTACATAGTGCCGGGCCTGATCATGATGTCGGTGATAACTAACTCCTATTCAAACGTGGTGTCCTCTTTCTTCAGCTCGAAGTTTCAGCGCCAGATTGAGGAATTACTGGTGTCACCAACACCTAACTGGGTGATATTGGTGGGCTATCTGGTGGGTGGCATGGGCCGTGGTTTGATGGTGGGCTTGATTGTAACCGCATTATCGTTGTTCTTCACCAAGCTGCATATTGCGCATCTGGGCATTACACTGGCGATCATTCTGCTGACCTCGCTGCTGTTCTCTTTAGGCGGCTTTATCAACGGTATTTTTGCGCGTAGCTTTGACGATATTTCGATTATTCCTACCTTTGTGCTGACCCCCTTGACCTACTTAGGCGGCGTGTTTTATTCCATCCAGTTGCTACCCGAGTTTTGGCAAAAGGTGTCGATGGTTAACCCCATTCTATATATGGTGAACAGCTTTCGGTATGGCATTCTTGGCGTATCAGATATTAATGTCGGCGTTGCTTTCGGCATGATTAGCCTGTTTGTGGTGGCGATGTTTATTTTTGCTTTGTACCTGTTGAAAAACAGTAAAGGACTAAGAACCTGATGGATGCTATTACTGCGCTTCATAACCGGGTGTCCAGCCCTCTGCTTAAAGAGCCTGCACCGAGTCCTGAGCAACTGGAAATACTGCTCAAAGCCGCCATGCGTGCGCCAGATCATAAAATGCTTAAACCCTGGCGCTTTATCATTATTGAAGGGCAGGGACGTGAACGTTTTGGCGAACTATTAGCGGAAGCGGCGCAGGCCAAAGACCCACAAATCAATGATGACGCCCTGATCAAAGCGCGCAATAAACCTCTTAGAGCTCCAATCATTATTGTTAGCATTGCTTGTTTCTCAGAGCACCCAAAGGTGCCTGAAGTCGAGCAATTGATCACTGCAGGCGCAGCGGCTAATAACATCGTTACTGCGGCGTTCGCATTGGGCCTTGGCGCCTACTGGCGCACTGGCTCGCCAGCGTATGATGAAACCGTTAAACAGGGTCTAGGATTGACTAATAACGAAGAAATCACCGGTTTTATCTATCTTGGAACGCCTGATGGACGTAACCGACGTTTGCCTGAATCCGATACCTCTGAATGCAGCAGTTATTGGCCCGGCTGAGCTAGTTAGCGGCTAACTTTCTCAACCAGTTTTTCAAGTCGGTCGGCAATCACATCCCAAATAGCCATCGGGCCACTGTCCAATAGCTTCTGCGAAGGACTGTGTTTCTGTTCATATAGATAATCATCAAATTGCGCGCGGTGAGCTTTCAGTTCCGCTAACTCTGATACATCGTGATGTTCTTCAAGCACTTCAGCCTTTTCGGCCATTTCGTCGAAGTGTTTCAGGCGGGCGTTATATTCGGTGACGTGACGGTCAACCAGCTCGTCTAATGTGGACATACCTAACCTCCTGCTCAAATGAGCGAATAGAGTGTAAACGAGAAACAACATTTTCTATTATCCGCTTTTTACTGTGGGGAGCCAGTTTTTTTGGCGTGGGTGAAACCAGCTGGCTCGTTAGTCAATATGAAAGGTTTTGAGTTTGCGTAGCTCTTTACTACTTCAAGGAGAAGCTGTTGCGGCGTATGCTCATAGAATCTGAAGGTTGCTAAAGCGATATAAACAATGAACAAACAAATACGTAAACTCGACAACGGATGTTTTGAGTTCACTGAGTGTGAAAATTTTCACTTTGAAGCGGGTGGTTCTATCAACCCGCTGGTGCTCGTTTACGAAAGCTATGGTGAATTGAATAGCAAAAAGACCAACGCCATCGTTGTGCATCATGCACTATCGACTAGTAGTCACTTAGCTGCCACGAAGAAAACGCCGGAGAAAGGTTGGTGGAATGACATGGTAGGCCCCGGTAGGGCGTTGGATACGAATCAATATTTTATTATCTGTATTAATAACCTGGGCAGTTGTTACGGCTCTTCGGGCCCGCTCAGTAATAATCCCAATACCTCGAAGAGTTACGGTCCTGATTTCCCTGACGTCACTATTGCCGACATGGTGCGCTCTCAGAAAATACTTATTGATGCCCTGGGTATTACTAAATTACATGCCGTGCTTGGTAGTTCCATGGGTGCCATGTTATCCCTCACTTGGTTAGTGCTTTACCCGGAACATGCCAGCTATTTGATTTCCATTTCATCCTGCGCCAAGGGCTATCCAGCCAATCATGCCAATCGGTTGATACAAAGGGAAATCGTTCAACAGGATCCCGCTTGGAATAATGGCGACTATTGCGATTCTAGTCAGTTAAGGGGCTTTAAAACAGCTCGAAAACACGGTCTGCTGACGTATCGTAATTGGGCTGAAATAAATGATCGCTTTGTTGATAAATTGGGCATCAACTCCATCGATAATTACCTGGATTACAATGCTCAAAAATTTATTGATCGCTTCGACTGCAATAGTTATCTCCGACTAATCGGCTCAATGGACACTTTTGATTTGAGCGATGGGGGCAGCGTAAAGTTGGTGGATGTTTTTAGGCCCATACAGGCAAAGGTGCTGATAGTTAGTGTGGATTCAGACATCCTGTTTACGCCATCACAGCAACAGGGCCTTTACCATGCGATCTTAGAGGCTGGTGTTAAGGTGACCTATATTAGCCATCATTCCAGTTATGGCCACGATGCGTTTCTCGTCGAAACAGACGTCTTTGGGCAATATATTCAGGAATTTATTTAACCGGCTAATACGCAAAAATAGGTTTTCTCTTTTCAGTTAAAAAATAAATGTGTCTCTTTGTTTTGTAGGGCAAGTCATTGGTGTAACCCCACCCAGTGCTAGCTCGCTGGTTCTATAGCCCCCGGTACTAACTGGATTGCTTAGCTCTTACTGTTGCTAGTTAACTGGTGGTTTGTGATTTTTATCCCTAATTATTCCGGGGAGGAGTAAAATTAACCTGTCCCTGGCGTCAGCAATTCATATCTGACCCAGTTATTCGTGCTGAACAAGCAGCACCACAAGACCAGCAACAAACGAAAGGAGGTGCAATTATGCAAGGCTCCATTCTCGCAATCGGCAGTTTCGGTGTTGGAACCGGTTCACTGTTGAGCAGTTTTGAAGATGAGTGTGTCGGTAGTCCCCCAGCCTTTAGCGAAGGCATTGTTGTCTCCCGTATGGAGGGCGAACAGGTCTATGTTAGAGACTGGCATATTACTTCTCACTTTACCGGTGAACATGCGCTTGAGAACTTTGAGGAGGCGAAAAACCATCAGGATTTTGATTTCACCTTCTCCGATGAACGGGAAATCATGGAAGGGGAAATGCTCGACGGTGATGATCCGGTACTACAAAAACAGTTGAAAAGTAAGCTTGAAGAGCTGGGGTCAGCGTAACAATGCCTGATTCCAATATCTGCACTGATAAGGTTGTCAGAGACTTAAAACTTCTGCATCACAACTCGTTGGTTTTAGTGGTCTACGACCTTATCTATTACACGGAGGGATAGGATTATGTTAAACAAGTACGAGGGAGGGTGCGATCATGTTCACACCTATGCAAATAATGACCCTATAGACAATCACACCTGCCATTGCTCTGTCTGTAAAAGCGTTACCGGTCAGGACACTACTCATGTGGTATTTTTCAACCATAACGATGTGGTAGTAGATAATCTTGATGGGCTGAATCGTCAGCCGTTCAATACTAACAATCCGGACGGACCTTTGGAGCTGTGCACCTGTGCTGCCTGTGGTACGCCGATAATGCTTGATGATAAAGAGCGACGCATCCGCGTGATTGTTCCAAATCTTATGGGCTATGATACAGGTAGCCTTCCAGCAACCTACCATGCCTTTTTTGACCCTGCGACGGGCGCCGCTAAGCCTGACGATGGACGACCTGTCCATGAAGGTCTTCGACCAGATTTCGTTTGGCCGGCTTCTGGCTAATTAATAGCAGGTAATAAAAGTTAAACGCCCTTATTCCAATGGTTCGGTATAAGGGCGTTTAGAATAAAAGTAAAAAAGGGAGGGATGATATGGGCCTATTTATATAGCTCGGGAACCCTCATGCTCAGTGCTTCTGCCAATAAAGCGATCTCTTCATTAGTGATTTTCCCTCCTCGGGGTTCAACCTTAGACAAAGTGCCGCTGTTAATAAAAGCCCGCCAAGCCACAATTAGCTGTTCCTGTTCAATACCCGCACTTTCCTGAAGTTTGCGAAGTAGTGGGGTGAATGGGGTTGCCTTGTTTGTAAATAGTTTGGGGCGTATGCTGATAAATAGTGAGTTCTTGCCGTTTTGTACTCTCCCCTCAAAGATGAATCAAAGTCAGTTACTTAATTGTAAGTGGATAAGATAATGATAGGGAATCGAACAGGGCTGTTTGAAAATAAGTCTCAGACTATTCAATTTTTCCTCTTTTGCATCACTTGCCTGTTTTCGCTCGAATTACTGGCAGCATCTTCTGAACCTGTAAAATTCCATGTTGTTGAGTTTCAAATGGATGGCTCGGTGCCAGTAGACGCCGAGTTAATCGATTCAACACTTGAGCCCCATCAGAACAAAGAACACACAATAGAAAGCTTGCTTGCTGTTACCAAGACGTTGGAGAAAGCAATTCGTGATCAAGGTTTTTCTTTTTACCGTATCGTTTTACCACAACAGTCTATCGGAAAAGACGGAGCGGTCTCCTTACGCGTTGTATCTTTTACGTTAGGTAGTATCAGTGTTAAGGGCAATGAGCACTTTAACGAGGCTAATATCCGCAATTCTTTGCCAGCACTTGTGATAGGAGAATCAACGAATACTGAAGACGCAGCAAATGAGCTTCAAGTCGCGACTCGTCATCCTGTAAAAGATTTACGTCTGACGTTTAAACAATCAAATGATGTTGATCAGATTGATGCCGTACTCAATGTATCCGACGCGAAACCTGAAAATTTTGCTGTTATTTTAGCCAACACCGGGAGTAGTAGCACCGGTGACTATAGGTTGACCGGCAGCTATCAACATACCAATCTTTGGAATAAGGATCATATTTTTAACGCCAGCTATACCACATCACCGGGACATTATAGCGACGTCAAACAATACGGTAGCAGTTATAGCGCGCCAATTTATTCACAACGGGCCTGGCTTACTGGTTATTTTGTTCGCTCAGATGTGAGTACCGGCATGGTGGGGGCTTTAGATATCAGCGGTGCAGGTAAAATGATGGGGCTGCATTATCTTAAGAGCCTCAAACGTATCGGTACCTATAAGCATTGGTTGGATGTGGGCATTGATAACAAACTCTTCGAGAACGATATTCTCTTCGGTATGGATTCTCTAGTCCCCGATGTCAGAAGTGCGCCCGTTAGTGTTATGTACAAGGGCGAGTTTCCCTGGCGAGACTATAATCTCGATTTTTATCTGCAATTTAATACCAATACGGGGTTTGGCAGCGATAACAACGATATGACCTATGCCAGTAATCGGACTAACGCTGATCGAAGTTGGGATCTCGTTCGTTATGGCATGAGCGTCAATCATCCATTCAAAGGCTGGGGCTTGAAAGGTGTGCTTGCGGGCCAATATTCTTCAGAAGCATTGATTTCAGGTGAGCAATTTGGTCTTGGCGGTAGTGGCAGCATCCGTGGTTATGAAGAGCGAGAGATCGCTAAGGATAAGGGCATTAGTTTTAAGTTTGAAGCGATCAGCCCTAAGTATAAACAAGCTAATTTCGTTGGCTTTTTCGATTCTGGCACGGGCAGTAGTAACGATGTCCAGCCCGGCGACCCCTCTCGGTCACAAACCATTGCTTCTATCGGGGCTGGCATACGCTGGCAGTATGAGAGGAGCATCCTGATTCGAGTAGATTTAGCCCACGCTCTTAAAGATGGTGCAGCAGGTCAGACTCAATCAGGTGATAACAAAATTCACGGCACAGTAATACTGAATTTCTAGGCGGGGAGTTTAAGGTGGACTAGATGCGAAAAATAACAAGACAGACCACAGCATCAAAAGCATTCAAGAAGAATTTGCTTGCCCTTGCTATCGCAACGACAGTTTTTTCCTCTGCCATTAAAGCCGACCCCTCTGGTGCCAATATCATTAACGGCACCGTCAATATCGACAGCAGTATTCCCGGTGTCACCAATATTACCAACAGTCCTAACGCCATCATTAATTGGCAAGACTTCTCTATTCAGCAGAATGAAGTTACCCGCTTTATCCAGCAAAACAGTCAGAGTGCTGTTTTAAACAGGGTCATTGGTGCTAACCCCAGTCAAATTATGGGGCAGCTCCTGTCCAATGGGCAGGTTTACCTCATTAACCCTAATGGCATCCTTTTTGGTGCTGGCAGCGTGGTGGATACAGCTGGTTTTTTGGCCTCCAGTCTTGATATTTCCAATGAGGATTTTCTCTCCGGTAATTATCATTTTATTGCTGGGCCGGATGTTGGTGACATTAACAATCAGGGCATTATCAGAACAGGTGAAAATGGCAACATCGTTCTCATCGCTCCTAATATAGAAAACTCCGGCATTATCAGCACGGAAGGTGGGCATATCACCCTGGCGGCAGGTCAGGAACTCACCATCACCAGCCTTGATGATCCACGCATACGCTTTCAGGTACAGGCGCCAGATAATACGGTACTCAATGTTGGGCAGACTCTGGCCAATGGTGGGGTTGCGGATCTCTTTGCGGGCACCATTAGACACTCTGGTGAGATCAATGCCAACTCAGTAGAAGTTGATGAACAGGGGCTAATTCGCCTCATTGCCAAAGATACTTTACTGCTCAGTGAGGACAGCATTACCACGGCCAATAATACGGTTGACCTAGCTGGATCAATCAAGTTATTGGGTGACAAGGTTGGAGTTATGGATCAGTCCTCTGTCACAGCCGATGGTAAAACGGGGGGTGGAGAGGTTCTTATTGGCGGTGACTACCAGGGAGCTAATCCTGATATAACCAACGCCAAGGCGACCTATGTTGGAAAAGATGCGGTCATTAGTGCCGGCGCAACAACCCATGGTGATGGTGGAAAAGTGATTGTGTGGGCCGATGAAACCACTCGAATGTACGGCAGCATAACTGCCACTGGCGGTGTAGAGTCTGGTGATGGCGGCTTTATCGAAACATCAGGGCATTATCTGGATGTTGGTACTGCCGTACCGGACGCCAGCGCGGTGAATGGAAAATCAGGCACCTGGCTGTTGGATCCAGAGAATATCACCATCAGCGCAGCTACTGACACAAACATTAGTCCCACCAATCCCTTTGCACCAGCCGGTGTAGGGTCTTCAATCTTATCTATCGATACACTAAACGCCGCGTTAAATATTAACGATGGCGGCACGGTGATTGTGGATACCACGGGCGGTGGTACTGATATTGGGAAAATCACCATTGACGGTGTGTTTATTCAAAAAAATACCGGCACGTTAACGACCTTAGAACTTCGTGCTCATAATGGGATTTATATTGATAGTGGTGCCAGTTCTTTTGCAGGTACCTCAGGCACATCCTTGCTGAACCTGGTACTGGATGCGGACCAGGATAACAACGGATCTGGCATTCTGAATTTGATTGGTACAACGAAC
>Ga0105356_10006796_pt1 | contig 10631 bp, 10 predicted proteins | sample GOMGulsemesocosm_3_FD_83502 | JGI IMG/M metagenome (GOLD analysis project Ga0105356, IMG submission 83502) | Methane-oxidizing microbial communities from mesocosms in the Gulf of Mexico - GOM9D Gulf of Mexico | ecosystem: Environmental > Aquatic > Marine > Cold seeps | place: Gulf of Mexico...
CGGATCTCGAGCCGAACGAAGAGTCCTCTGGTTCGAAAATTTAGGGCAACTGGAATTTGCAGAACACCCTATCAATATACCCACAGCTCCAGAGTCACTTGCGGTAACGGGATTCAATATGGATTACGCGGACCTGAATGACGATGGTCGCCTCGATATTATTTCTACCGCCTGGCCGGGATGGATTGTGGTGTTACTTCAACCTAAGGACAAAACCGAAGATTGGACCTTCTCTACCATCGGGCACGCCGCACCTGACCAACTGGTGAGTGTCCGCCTTGCCGACATCGACAGTGATGGGGACCTCGACATATTTACCGGTGCCTACAGCCGCGGACCTCGAGACCAAGACGGGCCATTAGTCTCGGTAGACAATCCCATCGGTCGAATTGCCTGGTTTGAAAACCCCGGTGACAAATCCGTCGCAGATTGGCCACGGCATGACATTTCCCGCCGCAAACGTGGTATGTATGACAAATGGCTGTTCCGGGATCTCGACGGTGATGGTGATATGGATGTGTTGGGAACCAGGGGTAACAGCGAACCCTATGATGGTGTATTCTGGCTCGAACAGATTCGAACCGATCAACCGGTACCGGCGTTTACCCAGGCAAGGCCCATCGAAAGTTTGCAAATGGCATTACCTACCAAGGTGCCTATCCAGGCAGAGACCCAAAACTGAAGCTCTGACTAAACTCCAGGTCAGGAGGTTAGGGAAAATAAACCACACGATTAGGCCTTATTTTGTGGCCCGCTTCGTCATTACTGTGTTGAGCACTTCCCAGGTCCACCACCGTTTTATTGGTAATGCTAGAGATGGTTGCCTGGTTCGAACCAGTAAGTGTGTAGCACAAGACCTTATCATGATTTTTTGTAGAATGCGGGCTTCAGGTATTTCTCCTGTGGCCAGTGCTACTATCCAATCGACAGGGCATCAGCCCCCTCGTGCAACTGCACACGTTTACAACGAAGCACAAATCTAGTCTATAAACACTATTTATTCCAGGACGGAGGCTGGTTTTTCTCTACCTTTTGTTCTTCAAGCTGATCATAATCTGACTCGGTTCTTTCTGTTCTTTTCTGTTCAAAAAAGCTTGTTTTACTCAAGCTCGTCGTCGTTAAAACAACTGATTTTGACGCGTGGCTGGGCGCTGTAGTGCCGACACAATAAGCAGTTAGTGTTTTGTCAGCATTGGGGGAACCCCAAGAATTGAATCCATCTCGACCGCAACCTTTATGAGTGCCCACCATAACATAACCAGCTAAACCGCTCTGCAACCATCCAGCGGCACACATAGCAAAGCCCTTTTTATTGGCAGAGAGCAATTTCGTTTTTGAGGCTATGTTACCGCCGTGCTTCACGCAGTATGTGTTAGCCGCCTTATACGTAAATGCGTTCGTGTAACCGCCAGAAGGAAGGTACCCCCACAACATTTCCTGCGCGCTAGCCGAGGTGCTGAGCACCCCTGACGAAAGAGATGCAGTAACCAAAAACAAAACAAATTTTTTCATTTAAAGCCTCCAGGCTAGTTGATTGTGAAGCTGTATCGCCATGTTTATGTTGTAAACGTAGACACCAGTAAGCTGATAGATGTTAATGAATAACATCAGTTTTTACCTAGCAATGACACTTTTCATTTGCGGTCAAACAAAAGTGCTGAATTATTTCTTTCCAATACTTCGGCGCTAGGCTGATTGCTCGTTATACTGTTATATTCTTCAACCAAAATATAAGGTGTTAGTACAATAAGAATTTCTCTTTTCTGGATTTCTTTATCAACCGATGTAAACAGCTTGCCCAGACCGGGAATCTTACCTAACAGCGGTATTTGACAACTGCATATCACCAATCATTAAATCTCTTAATGAGAGCGGACCCGATTCATAGTCCGGAATATCACTGTAAAAAGTAGCTGTTAACTTTGCCTTTCCCTGCGCAATAGTTTCGCGACTTGCTACCGCGCCGATATTTACAGGTTCACGATTTACTGCCGCGCCCAGCACTACAGGCTCTTGTGGAGTAATTGCCGCGGGGCTGATCGAATTTGGCTCAGCGGGCTGACTTACACAAGCAGCCAATAATAGAAGACTGCCAAAGAGACCATTTATTTTTATTGTGTTGTTCGTTATTTGTAAGGTGTCGACTTTTATTTACCCGTGTGAAACCCCAACTCTTTGACGCGAGTGTATCGCAAAAACCTTGCACAATTATGTGATTTCAGGATATTTCTTGCTACTATGCTGATTCTTTAATTCGCCGTAACAGCACGATGGAATCCGTAAAAACGACCGTCAATGGCAAAACTAATTGGATAGGGAGCTATGTCTCAGGTACACGGTTTTGGTAATCTAGTATTTGAGGCCGATTGCGTCTTTGCCTATACCCGCGACCAGGTAAAAATCAAATTTAGCAAGCACGAGGGTTCTTTGCTGCGGTATTTCATCGCCCGCCCGAACAAACTCTTAACCAGGGCCATGCTATTACAATGTGTTCAAAATGCCGAAGCCGATACGATAGATCGCAATATTGATTATCTGCATAGTCGGCTGCGACGTAAGTTAGGTGACTCTTCCTGTAATCCCCAGTACATTGCCACTCAGTATGGCGAGGGTTATTTATGGATTGCCAAGCCGTAGCAAGCTAAACAGATTGCCCCTGAGAGCATCTTTCTATCTACTGGTTCTATCTATGGTGTGGGTAATGGTGGCGACAAAGCTATTGCTGTTGCTGGCTTTGCCAATAACCTAAAAAACGCGCTGCAGGAGAGCTTTGGGGCCCAGCGCGATATTCGCCTGCAACCGGTTGATACGTCAATAATGTCAGCAGCAGAATTAGTTGCCCACGACAATGCCCAGTACGCTCTAGAGCTCAGAGTGACTCCGTAAGTTTGCGCGTCCTAGGATTTGCTGGATAGGGATGTTTGTGCCTGTTTCAAAGTCTGGGAGATACTTCCTGTTGCTGCCTACATTTTTAGTAAACTCAGCCAGAGCCTGAGGCATTGCCAGTTGACTAAGCTCGGCTTAGCTCTGGGTTACGATTGACGCGCTGCGTCGGGATGGGGCTGTAGTTGACTGGCATATTACGCGTTGGTAGTATCTTGTACATATTTACGTACTTGTACTTGTACATGTACAGGAATAAGGCAATGAAAAGTATTAGCTATACCTCCGCCCGCAGTAATCTTGGTAAGACCATGGAGCGAGTCTGTGAAGATCATGCGCCGATTGCGATAACCCGCAAAGCTGAAGGCGCTGTAGTTATGATGTCTATGGACGACTACCAAGCACTGGAAGAAACCGCCTATCTCCTTAGAAACCCGAAAAATACGCGTAGGTTGATTGCTGCAATAGCAGAATTTGAGGACGGCAAAGGGCAAGAGAAGGAATTGATGGAGTGAAGTTGGTATTCGGTGAGACAGCATGGGATGATTATCTGTATTGGCGAAAAGCCGGCAAAAAAATTCTTGAACGCGTTAACACGCTCATCCGAGATATCATCAGGGAGCCCTTTGGGGATATCGGAAAGGCAGAACCGCTGAAGTATGCCCTTTCCGGATATTGGTCTCGTCGAATCAACGATGAGCATCGGATCGTTTATAAGATATCCGATAAGGCCTTGCTTGTCGCTCAACTACGTTATCACTACTGACCATATCCGTATGGATGACTTGTAGGTATACAGCCGTTTCTGCGTTTTGTACTTACTGCATCGTGGGAAATAGAATTTCAAGATGAAAAATCCGGTATAAACGGGCGACATCAGAATTCTCCGTGTCGGTAGTTAAGTCTCAATAGATCGCCGTCTGAATTAGCTTCCTCATACCGCACCACGGTATCTGTCATGTCAACTTAAAGGCGATTCAATTATCTACGCCCCTTTAACTTGGCAAAACCAGCTTACTCTCCTCTGTCAGTCACTGAGAAAGACATGAGAGCACTAGAAAGGTTGCGATAAAGGCCTCTTTCGACACGGATTTGATGCTAATATTGTCAGGAAATTGAATTCACTCAAGCATCTAACAAGGATGCCGAAATAATCAATCAGTGGATCGCTGGTAATGTTGGGGGCTATCGAATTCCTTTCTCTTCTGTGAAATCCTGGAGGACAATATGATTACAGGTGGATGTTTTTGTGGAAAATTAAAATATCAAATTGATACCGGATCCTATACTGCGTTGAATTGTCATTGTGGCATGTGCCGAAGAATTAGCGCGTCACCTTACGTTACATGGATTGTTGTACCGGATGATAAGTTTAAACTCATTGAGGGTAGCCCAGCAAAGCTTTCATCCTCCAATGGCGGAACCAGAGGATATTGTTCTGACTGCGGCACGCCAATTACTTGCGTTAATACAAAACACCCAGGCATTATAGATGTTACTGTGGGAAGCCTAGATAACCCGGAACAACATAAACCAACGCTAGAAACTCACGTAGACACGAAACTAAGCTGGGTCAATGACCTTAGCCACATTGAGGAATGGAAAGAGTAGAGGCGAGAGTTCTAAGCTAAAACGCTCAATCAGAAACGCTCAATCAGGACACAGGCAGTCAACTACTCAACATGGAGACATAACTAGCTTCTTCCGAGTTGTGCCCGTCCCAAAAGATGTATACCCGCGATGATATTGGGCGGCCTACATCGCTTTTTGGCGATTAGCTAAAAATACTGAACGCCTCTATAAGGCCATTTACGTTAAAGAGTCCATTATGCTACGGTCACAATTACTGAAAATATTGTTGCTGTGTTCAATTCATGTAAGTTCTATATTTGCAGCTGAGTTACCCGCTGGTTTTGTTGAAATCAGAAGTGTCATACCTAACATGAAGGTAGATATACGCTATTATTCCGAAGACAATTTTATTGGGAAACGTATAGATGGCTACAAAAAACCGATAGCTATTGTATCTACAAGAGCGGCAACGGCCCTGAAGAAAGTTCAGGATGATTTAGCTGTCTTTGCGTTAGGCCTGAAAATATATGACGCATATAGACCGCAAAAAGCTGTTGATCACTTTACTCGCTGGGCGAAAAATATTGACGATGTCAAAATGAAATCGACGTACTATCCTAACGTAGCAAAAGAGAATTTGTTTAGAGACGGGTATATAGCAGAAAAATCCGGGCACTCCAGAGGCAGTTCGCTTGATTTAACCATTGTTTCTGTGGATTCAAATAGCATGCAAGAGTTGGACATGGGAACTCCTTGGGATTTCTTTGGCCCTCAATCATGGCCTAGCAATACAGCTGTAACATATACTCAGCGAGCAAATAGAATGTTGTTACAAACATTAATGGAAAAACATGGATTTACTTCAATAGAAGAAGAGTGGTGGCATTTCACATTGCAAGACGAACCCTTTCCAAATACGTATTTTAATTTTACAATTCAATGAGCAGAATACCGGAGCAAAAACTTGAGCTATGATTTAAGCTCGATTGGGTGTGGCTTTCTGGTAATTGGCGCCGTTATCGCCCGGGCATCAGCGGCGGCTAGAATATACCGTAATGACTAAAAATCGACTCTATCCTGCCATTTTCCCTCATTTGCTCCAGAGATTCCTTGAGAGCGGTAGTATGCTTAAACACGGTACTAACAACAGGGAATATGTTAATTGTTTGACCTTCTATTGGGGTAGTTAGCAAATGATTATATTGGTCTTGGTCTAATTCTGGTACCACGATTTGTTCCAGTGCAATGAAAACATCAATCTTCTTACTAAGTAGAGCATTAACGCCAAATGTCCAATGAACATATTCCGTTAGTTTTTCTTCCAGCACATTTTGACGAATATCATTTTTAAAACCAACGGAACCTGTTTGAAACCCGATGGAATAGTTACCATTGAATAATTCGGCCATGGAATTAATAGCTATTTTTGAGTTTCTTGTAATAGCCACTATAGACATTCCAAACAACACAAAATCAATTTTTTCCAAATAGCGGCTTCTACTAGGATTAATATAGTCTTCGTTTCTCGCTGTAATGCCTTCAATGTTCCCATCGCGAACCAGCGAGACACAGTTTGTAGGGGTACAGGGGATTGATTTGAATGGCAGTCCGCTATTTGAAAAAGCTTCAGTATAAATCTGGTTTAATGCAGAGAATATCTTACTGTTTGACGCTACAATAGTACCAAATGTGATGGTGTCTGAAGAAGTGGCATTGCTAGCTATTGTTGCAAACAAAACAATGAATAACAGCTTGATTTTACTCATATTTATTTCCCAAACCTAAAGTTTTTCATTGCTTGAGTATAGACCTAATTTACAGAGCCCGATAAGGTATTTTAATACTAAGTAACAAACTATTGAATTAAAGATGACGGGTAAAAACTACCCCGCTGATCATCAATAGGACTCTGGTGATGCGGCATTCCGATCCCCTTGATGTAAAAACAAGTGCCTTTGCCCAAGCTAACCGGTTGCCAGAGGCAAGGGCACCGCCGGAGGCTGGTTATTTTAGTCAGTAATTTCAGGAATATAACAGCGGGTGCTACTCAATGACGAGATTGGCAGGGTATCCCGTGGGCAAGCTTCTTGAATCGTTAGATTAATTGAGGGAATAGGGTGAAAAGTAAACAATTGGTGGGGCTATAATAGCTGGCGGGTGCTTACACGGCCATAAGCGGCGGCCATTAGCGCATTTTTCGATTAGGTTAAGTGTAGGTTGGGCGTTTGTCCCGCTTTTACTCGCTCCATATTGCTTTATCCGCCGCAGAGCCTCCATTTCAGCGATATGGTTAGCCACAGTATCTCCAGGCTAACACTGTCTTTGAGAGGCTTTCGCATTGACTTAGGGAGTCCAGCGACATCACCCATCGTATGTGAATACACCGCTTTCTCCACTGGCTACAGAACACCTTTAGATAGAAATGCTTCGGCGACGAAACTGTGGTTGTTACTGGAGCACGAATGATTTTCGCGCAGCCTTTGTAAGGCCGAGTATTAGTAGTAGCTTGTCGACTGCCAGAAGCATACAATCTTGTAGTAGATAGATAAACATTAGAGAGTGTTGATCCTTGCTGTACTCCTTACATGGACAATTTGCGTGCCCAGGAAAAGAATGATAAAATTTGAGAGAGTATGGCTAGTGTTCTTTTTAGCTCTAGTATGTGTTACCTTTTAGTGTTAACTGAGGAAGTGTAGCTAGCTTCTCATTAATAGTCCCCCAAAAGTAATAGTCCCTCAAAAGTAATAGTCCCTCAAAAGTGGTTGCATAGCCTTGTTTTTTTCAAGCTCGAAGAAGTTGAGTCAAACCATTGCCGGAGTACTGCTTTCCTGCTTGTTGATTGCTCTTTCTTTTTATACTCTGGACCAAATTAAATTCGAAACAGCGAGCAATACACAAAAGTCGCTAAGGGCTTTGCTGCTTGCTGTTCAAGAGTCTTATCACACCTTAATTAGTCAGAGAAAATTGCACGCGTCTATTCTTGCTGATTTCCCGTTAACACAATCACTAACGGAAACGCTTTTAGAAGAAAATAGGAAAAACGTAGCCGCAGTCAGTTCTCCCGCACTGGTAGAGCTACGTAGTGTGTTTGTGTCTGAATTGAGAAAAAATTCGGACAGAGGTTTTTTTATTATTAGCCCCGATCGCATCAACATCGCTTCCATGCGAGATTCTAACCTTGGTCAAGTAAACCTAATACAGCTCTCAAAACCGGCTTTACTTGAAAAGGCGTTCGCGGGTTCGCCAACTTTCGTGCCTACCATTTCATCTGATGTTCCTTTGCGTGATGAGAACAATCTATTAGTAGACCGCTATCCGACGATGTTTGTATTGTCACCGATTCGCTCCGCAAGCAATATCGAGAAAGTTATTGCTGTACTGGCAATTCGAATCGACGCGAAAACACATTTTTCAAATCTTACCGGGCTAGGCCAGATAGGTGCAAGCGGGGAAACCTATGCCTTTGATAAAAACGGCTATATGTTGAGTGAAAGTCGCTTTGTCAGGCAGCTTGTAGACGCTAAGTTGCTGAGGTTTGGTCAGGCCAGCGCGCTTAATATTCGCGTAACTGACCCGGGAGGCAATATATTCGGAAGTCATCGAGGGAAAGTGCAAAATATAGAGCAACCATTAACACTAATGGCCAGCAGTGCTATTGCAGCGGGGCAGGGCCACAATTTTGCAGGTTATCGGGATTATCGAGGCATCGATGTTATCGGTACTTGGACCTGGGATGATGAATTCAATTTCGGCCTTACTAGCGAAATAAACCTTGATGAAGCACTGGAGCCCTATTACCGCACTCGTTCATTATTCACCGCGACCAGTCTCTTCGCTCTATTTCTACTTAGTTTGTTTGTCAGGGCGCAAATTTTGTCAAGACAGAAACTTCTAAAGGCCCATGCAGAATTGGAATCACAGGTGGTGCATCGTACTCACGACTTAACTTCCGCCAAAAATGAACTGGTGAAAACGAATAGCAATTTAGCTAGCGCTCAAGCGTTCGCAAAACTGGGAACTTGGACCCTGGACCTTTTTTCGAACGAGTTGACTTGGTCAAATGAAACCTACCGGTTCTTCAACGTCGAAGCCGGTTCTTCGCCTCCGAGGGGAATAGGTTTTCTGAAAGTAGTTCATCGCGACGATCGCGACCTGTTTCAACGGTTTTACGAGGATTCAAAAAAAATTGATCTTGACTACAGTATCGACATTCGTGTGCCTCAGCTGAATGGATTGGATCTATGGCTAGAAATAAATTCTGAAATAGTACGCGATGAAAACGACATTCCCGTTTTAACCCGGGGCATTGCCCAAGATATCACCGAGCGCAAAAAAGCACAGCAAGAACTACTGACAGCGAGAAAGTTGTTAGATGAGTCGCAGTCAGTGGCAAAAGTTGGTGGCTGGGAGCTTGATATCGCTACTGGCAATTTATACTGGACAACTGAAACTTATCATATACATGACACCTCGCCGGAAGAATTCAACCCTTCAGTAGATGCTGGGGTCAACTATTTTCTGCCAGCTTCAAAAAAAATCATCAGTGCTGCAATCGACGATGCCGTCAATAATTGTAAAGACTATGATCTGCAACTGGAAACCTACACAACCAAAGGCCGCAAAATCCATATTCGCACCACTTGCATAGTCACACAAAAAGATGGAAAAGCCACAAAGCTTACCGGCAGCTTTCAGGATATTACGCAGCAAAAACAGGACGAAAAGGCGCTGTTAAGGTCGTCAAAAATGGATGTAGTGGGACAAATGGCGGGAGGTATTGCCCACGACTTTAACAACTTGCTGAACGTCATCATAGGTAATCTGGAACTATTGGAAATCGAAATACCTAAGACCGAACAGGCAGCTAAACGTATTGCTCATATTGCAGGTGCTTCCCAGCGAGCGGCAGCCGTAATTAAACAGCTGTTAAGTTTCTCTAGTAAGGAAACATCTCAATTCAGTAGCGTGAATATTAACGACATGATTATTGCTATGGACAGCTTGATATCTAGGTCCATCACCCCGGAAGTTTCAGTGAAACTACTTCTGAATGAAAATTTGACCTTCGCCAAGGTCGAAGTGGGGGAATTCGAAGGTGTGCTGCTCAATTTGGTGATCAATGCCAGGGACGCTATGCCTGGAGGTGGTGAGCTAATTATCCGCACTAATAATTGTGTGCTCGATTCGGCTTACTGCCAGGAAAACCCATCTGCAACACCTGGGAAATATGTAGTCATTACAGTGCAAGATACTGGCAAGGGTATCAGCAAACAAGACCTTGAACATATATTCGAGCCATTTTACACCACCAAACCAACTGGAGAAGGTACTGGTTTGGGACTGGCAATGGTTTTCAGAGCAATGGCCAGATGCAATGGACACGTTGCGGTGACAACTGAAGTAGGAAAGGGAACCTCTTTCGAAATATATGTACCGCAGTGTGAGCAAGATGTCTACTTAACAACAGGCGCCGCCAGTGAAACCGTTAATTCCCATAGAAGCGGGACGATATTGGTTGTAGAGGACGAACCCGAATTGCGAGATATAGCTCAACAGTTTCTGCAACTAATGGGTTATACCGTAGTGACGGCTACGAATGGCGAAGAAGGTCTCGTGAAGTTACAAGCAGTACCTGATATTTCCATTCTATTTAGCGATATTGTAATGCCCGGAGGAATGAATGGTTATGAACTGGCGAGGACAGCCCTTATTCAAAGACCTGAACTAAAAATTATATTGACGTCGGGTTATGTCGACGAGTCTGCCTCCTTCGATGGCGCGAGCTACGAAGGAGATATATTGATGAAACCTTACTCCCGCGCAGATTTAACGCGGCATATCAGTATACATATCGATAATTAGTCGTAGCTGCGGTGCCGGTCTGGATAGATATGAAGCTGCTCGAATATTGCTCGGCTTCAATTCGGCTTGCAACAACGTTAAATTGAGTTAGAGCGGTAAACTAGCTGTGGTGTGTCATCCCGACTAAAAGGAGACCGCTAGCTCCACCCCATAATTTGCGCCCTGATTCCACTGTCCCCAGGCAACCAGCCCTTCAAACCGAGTGACATTGACTTCCCTTTCATCGGTAATGTTGCGGGCATAGGCCGTTAACCTGTAGCGACCGTCATTCCAGATGTAGCTTAGAGTAAGGTCTAGGTTTGAAATCGAGTCGA
>Ga0105356_10006805_pt1 | contig 10621 bp, 4 predicted proteins | sample GOMGulsemesocosm_3_FD_83502 | JGI IMG/M metagenome (GOLD analysis project Ga0105356, IMG submission 83502) | Methane-oxidizing microbial communities from mesocosms in the Gulf of Mexico - GOM9D Gulf of Mexico | ecosystem: Environmental > Aquatic > Marine > Cold seeps | place: Gulf of Mexico...
CATCGCCGAGACCAAATAAGCTGTGATCTGCTTTTGAGGTTGGCATTTTATTTTTTAAGTGGATTTCTAATGGGCGTCCAGGATGAAAAAATAGATCTCCGTGATAGGTATGATTTTGTGCAAATATAAATGGGTTATATGGTGCTTCGGGAAACTGTTCTAATTCGATTGGATTGATAAAAGGCACAGTGACACTAAAAGTCATTTGGGAAGTATTACTGCAGTTTTCTTCTGTTTTATAGTAATCACACTCTTGAGTTAATTGAATATGACTACGTAAATCATCAGTAATTTTAATAACCAAATATTGTGTGCCTTCTTCTATTGCGCTGTTAGTTTGTAGAACACCGTTTATTTCAAAGCGGACTAAACTTGTATCCACATTACTAGGCAATATGTTATCTAACTGGATAGCAAAACCATTGTGGTAAGACGCACCTAATGCTCTTACTTCCCCCTGAAATTCTATCTGCTTCACCTTATAGGAATCTGTGAGTAACAATGATGACTCTTGCAAAATAACGACATCATTTAGGTCATAATCTCCCTTTTCGGGCCAGTTATCTTCAAAGGCAATATAGTAGGGGGTATCTTGGATTTGGCTATTACCGGCATTGGTTACTAGTACTCGGTAATCTTCTACTTCACCATCTGAGACACCACCACTAGCGACGATAGAAGGGACAGAAGAGAATCTTGCTCTCGTCCAAGTAAAACCATTTAGTGCACTTAACGGCGTATTGACCAGAAAGACCTCAGTGCTGTCGGCCATATGTTTATCTGATATTAATTTTTCATCTTGTGCAAATATGCCATCTCGGTTCCAGTCGCCCCATACATTGAGGTAACCAGCACCTGTGGCTTGCACTTGAATTAAACTATCACTGCCAGCCAATAAAGGCGTAATAAAAACAATGCCATCATCAACGTCTGTTTTGGGATAAACATTGGCATTATGTTCAGTGGTTACTGTACTACCTAAATAATTATCGCTAACTGCGTGTCTAGCACCATTACTGAATAAAGTCGTGCCATAACTATCAGGAGCATCTCCATAATCGGCTGTTGCAGCAATAGACTCATCAACGATAGGAGCGATTGCACAACGTGCACCATCATTTTGTGAAGCACTAGGACCATAGGCGAAAAAGGTTGCTGTTGGGGCTGGATCTGCGACGTCAATAATAAATACATAGCCGTCAGTATTTCTGCTGATATATAAGTTGCCGTCTATATCAAAATAAACAGCACCAAAAGTGCCTAGCTCTCCGACATTACCGAGGGAAGTAGATGAGCCGTTATCAACATTAATTTGGTATAGCTCGCCATTTTTATCAACAGTATAAAGCTGGTTATTGCTAGGGTGAAAAGCAAAATCATAAATAGTTAGTGATAGGGTCAGGCCATCAATTATTTTGTTCGCATCAAGATAGTCAGGAGACTGCTCATCTAAAGATACTTTATAAAGACCATAGGATGAGCCTTTTCTATAAAAGTAATAACTGTTTTCATTAAGGGCAACATCACCAACATAAAAGTTTGCGCCAGGGTTATCTGTTAATGTGATAGGTGTAGCTTGGAAATCACTGCCAATACGAACTAACGTACCCCATTCATATCCCCAGCCATAAATATAATTGTCATGAAAGTTAAAACCAACGGCGTTTATTTTATCATTAGTCCCTAAATCACTTGATAGTAGGGAGTAATTACCTGTTACTAGGTTAACACCATAAAGTTGTGCTACTTGCTGCTGCATTAGAAATGCTTTTGATGGGCAGCTTTCAAAGGGAGTTGCATTTAATACTCCTTGAAACAGTATCAAACAACAAAAAGATAGAATTAAGAAATAAGACTGGATACTTTTAGAGTACAGCATAGTAACTCCCTACAATGCGTATTAATGGTTTGTTAATAACAAAGCAAGGAGTGTTCCGTAATTTTTACGCTGGTTTATCAAGTGGTTATTAAGGTGGTGGTGACAACTATTGCAAAATGCAAAGCACTATGAAATTTAATAAATCATCTCAACTAAGGTTAAGCAGAGTGACTTACCAACCGAGCTTTTTACGATAGATAGTTGATGGGCTAACTTCTAACATAGCAGCGGCCTTAGGAATATTTCCTTGGCAGTGTAATATGGCGGCTTCAATAGCATTTTTCTCTACTTGCCAAAGAGGTATTATTTCAGTGTTATTATCTGCTTCATTATTATAATGACTATCGTTCGCGACTGATGGTGGCATTGCCACTTTTGGCTGAATGGCGCTGTAGTTTTTTACGGTAGTAGATAGTGATTTTATAATCATCTCAGACTTTATCTGATCGCCGCTATTTAAAATAACCATGCCATGAATAACATTCTCTAACTGACGGATGTTACCTGGCCAGTCATAAGAGCAAATGATCTGTATTGCATTACGAGAGAACTTTTTAAAATTTTTATTTTCGATTTTGCTGTATTTTTTTAAGAAAAAACTGGCAATATGCACTAGGTCACCACCTCGCTCTCTCAATGGTGGTAAAGCCATAGTGATCACATTAAGTCGGTAGTACAGATCTTCTCTAAATTCACCCTCTATAACGGCATTACTAATCGATGTAGAAGAAGCTGAAATAATTTGCGCATGAAATTTTAGCACGTCATTAGTGCCCAAAGGAGAGAACTCTCGTTCTTGAACGACCCGTAACAATTTTGCTTGTAGCGGCTTAGATAATGTAGTGATTTCGTCTAAAAATAAGGTTCCTTGCTTGGCAGCAGAAAATAACCCCTCTTGATTAGAAACCGCGCCAGTAAATGCACCTTTGGTATGACCAAATAGTTGAGACTCTATTAAATTCTCGGTAAAGTTTGCACAGTTTACGGCAATAAAGGGTTGGTCTTTATGGTAACCCTCCATGTGACAAGCCTTAGCCACTAGCTCTTTACCCGTACCTGTTTCTCCTGTGATAAAAATAGGCGCGTTGGTGCTTGACGCATGTCTAATACTATTAAATAGTTCGTGCATGGCGACATCTTCAGCAACAATGCCATGAAAATTTATTAGGCCTGACAGAGGTATTGCTTCTTTATCAATAGGTATAGTTTCAGTGACACTTTCTCTTTTAAGGGCTTTATCTATGACAAAGTTAAGTTCTTTATTTACCCAAGGTTTGCAAATGAATTTATCGACGACACCAGCGCTAAATGCAGCAGAAACCAGATCAAAATCTTGATAGGCCGATAATATAATACGTTGAGAGTTGGGCCAGCGTTTTTTAATTCGTTCTAAAAATTCACAGCCATTCATATCAGGCATATGTTGATCGGAAATAACTACATCAGGCTCACTAGATTGGCAATACTCTAAAGCCGCAAGAGGTGAATCAAAATCAACAATAGTTGCATCAACATTATGCAATGCTCTTTTGAGTGCTTGCAAAATGTTGATATCATCATCAACAAGTAAAAGAGTGGGTTGGACTGATATATTGTATTGTTGTTCCATAACGTACACCAAAATAATGAACTGTTACTTTAATGATAGATGCTTATTGCAAAATAGTAAGTTTTATTTGCAATTTGCAACTTTTTATAAAAATACTCAGCTATATTGAAGTATGAAGGCATAAATTATTGATATAGTGCTTACACATGTTGCTTCAAAAACACGTGTTTCAACATACCTGAATTCATCATTTTGAAGTATCATAGCTATCAAAAGCTCATGTTCGCTAAAAGGGAATATTAAATGGACAAGCCCACATTACTTATTTTGGATGATGAGAAAGAAGTTTTAAATGCTCTCAATCGAGTATTACGTAAACATTTTCAATTATTTCTATTTTCTGATGCCAATGAAGCGATTGGCTTTTACCGAGACAACCCTAATATCCCACTCATTCTCACCGATATGAGAATGCCGGTAATGGATGGTGCTACATTCCTAGGGAAAATTATTGATATTAACCCTCACTGTAAGCGCTTTTTATTAACAGGGCATGCAGATATCAATTTGACTGTGACGGCGGTTAACGAGGGCAAGATATCACACTATTTTTCAAAACCTTGGGATAACGAAGAACTTATTTCTGAGCTTCTTAGTGCCTATGAACTACACCTCAATGAAAGAAAAACTAAACAGTTACTAAAAGTTAATTTAGCTAAGAATGCTGAATTATCGCTTATTAATAGCTCACTTGAGTTAGAGACGAATAAAAGCCAAAAAAAGCTGCAGCTTATATCTAAGAGAGAAGCCAGTAGTTTTGTTCGACTTAAAAAAACTTTTTCAACCTTTATTGATATTTATGCTGAAACCATATGTTTGCATAATCAAGATAGCACCAGGCATAACTTTCGAGTTGCTGCACATGCGAGGTTAATAGCAGAAAAACAAAATTGCGATAAACTGACCATTTTTCAAATTTATATTGCCGGTCTGCTGTATGAAACAGGAAAGTTAGCACTTGATCAAACCTTACTCAAACTGCCAGTTGAAAGCTTATCGCAACATGAAAAACGTTTATACAATAGCTTCTATCAAAAAAGCTATGAATTGCTAAAAAAAATAGATGAACTGTCTTTTGTGGCTGAAATTATAAGGCATATTCCCGAAAACTATAATGGTTCAACAGCGCCTGAACATTTATCAGGTGAAGATATTCCCATAGGCTCTCGAATTATTGCCATCGTTTCTATGTATGATAATTTTGTTAATGGTCGTCAATTACAGGGTAAAACATCAACCGTTGAAGCAAAATTTCGTATTAAAGAATCAGCAAATACGCAGTTTGATCCAAGTTTAGTTAATCATTATCTAACTCTATTGGAAGAGCGACCTGAGCCAACAGAGGGAAAAGTTGAGTACATATTGAACAGCAATGATTTGAGTGAAGGTTTGATTCTAACGAGAGATATTGTCAATACCGATAATAACGCTATGCTAACTAAAGGTACTGAACTTGAACAGCATCATATTGATAAGTTGATTGAGATAGAGAAAGAACAAGATGAATTTTTTATTATCTATGTTAATTAGTTTTTAAAAAATCATTGCCTTGTTGTTATGTTCTAGTCTCAACAAAAACTATCATAAATAATATTGCTGTAACGCAATAAATGAGGAGCTTTTGTTAGAGATTTAGAAAAGTAATTTGGTATAATAATGCTTTTTTTGGGGCTGATAATTTTTCACCGAGTGAATAAACAAGTGGTGCTTATCGAAACCCTTTTGTATATGTGAATTTTATTTATCTAATTGCTTAGATTAGCTAGGTTTTAATTCAATCAGGTTATAATTCATAGATGACATATTCTCATTTTAAAAAGAAATTATTTTTCTTAGCGCTATTTCCTGTGCTAGGTATTGTGATCTTTTCTTTTATATCGATTAGTCAAGCGCTAAGAACCGTCAAGCAGGGTGAGAGTGTAATTGAGATTATTAAATTAAGTTTTATTAATAATGCGCTAGTACATGAGATACAAAAAGAGCGAGGGATGAGTAATGTATTTTTTTACTCTAAAGGTCAGCACTTTTCCAAAGAGTTAATAACACAGCGCCAGGCTACCGACTTAGTGTTATTACAACGTGAAGACTACCTCGAACAAGTCGAGGTATTAAAGTTATTACCAGAAAGCCAGATTACATTAAAAGGAATTGAAACGTTAGCTGAAACTAGAGCTAACGTTGATATGTTTTCAACAACATCTGCTAGCGTCATAAGTTATTATTCCAACTTAAATACTCAACTTATTAATACGCTTTTTTCTGCAACCCTTTTATCTAACAATGCGAATATAAATAATTTACTGCATGCCTATTATAATTTAGTTATCAGTAAGGAGTTTGCAGGTATTGAACGTGCCTTGTTAGCTGACATTTCAAGTACAGCAGGCTTCAGCCAAGCCAATATATCAGCTGTGTCTCAAATCAGAGCCAAGGAAGAAGTACATTTAGCCCTGTTCTATAAGCTAGCCAATAGTGAGTTAAAGGCATTTTATCAACAAGCTATGATGCATGACTCTATAGAAAAAATGCTACAGCTAAGAGATCAAAACTTAAATGAAATTACCAGTGAAACTTGGTTCTTTGATGCTAGTCAGCGGATAAACCAATTGCAGCACGTAGAGAAAAAAATTACAGACTCCTTATTATTAAAACTAAATAAGCTTACTTCTGAAGGAAGGAATAAATTAGTTTTTAGTGGCGCCTATGGTTTTCTATCGATAACGTTAACAGTACTGTTATTTTTGAGGATCCTTGTGCAACTTGCTGAGGAAAGAAAGTACAAGGAACAGCTAATTGAGAAAAAGGAAGAACTAAATCAATTTAAGGTCATTATCGATAATACCTTGAACTCTGTGGTTATTACTGACACCCAAGGTGTCATTGAATATGTTAATAAACGCTTCACTGAAATCTCAGGCTTAGAAAGCAAGGATGTGATAGGCGGTAAACCAAAACTGTGGAGCTCAGAAGAAACCGATCCTGATGTGTATGCGCAACTGCATCAAACACTCAATGAAGGCGACTACTGGCAAGGAGAACTAAAAAATAAGCACCGAACTGGCAGAATGTATTGGGCCAGAACAACTATGTTTCCGGTAAAATCATCCAAAAACTGTATTACCAAGTTTATCTGTGTTCAAGAAGACATCACCCAACAAAAACATGATAAGGAAACCATTGAGCACTTGGTTAATCATGATCCACTGACAGGCTTGCCATCATTACGCTTAGGTAAAGATCGTTTAGAGCAAGCCATTCTAGGTGCTCAGCGACATAATTTAAGCGCCGCGGTTATGTTTATCGATCTTGATGGTTTTAAAGATATCAATGATGAATTTGGTCATGCTGCGGGCGATAAGGTTTTAATTGAAGTAGGGCAACGTATTGTCACTGAGCTGAGGCAAACTGATACCGTCGCTCGAATTGGCGGTGATGAGTTTATTGTGGTTATGACCAATATTAAGCAAACCAAAGCAATAAGTCATGTTGCTGTAAAAATTATCAATAGCGTTAATAAGGCTATTGCTTTTCAAGGTGCTCAACTAGATGTCACTGCTAGTATTGGTATTGCAAAATATCCTCTTCATGGCACAACAAGTAGTGAGCTGATGAAAAATGCCGATAAAGCTATGTATAGCATTAAAGGTACAGGTAAAAATAATTACGCTATCTTTTCGGGCTAGTTGCCTTAAGGGAACCACATATAAACATTAATAATACCTAAAACAGTAATTTGCTCAATGGTATTGTTTTATAAGCTTTTTTTACCAATCAAAATCAATGCCATAAGAAATCACCACCTTAATATCACTATCATCTAGATCTGTTTTAGATGCAGCAAATGTGAATCCACTTTTGCTGATACTTGCGCCATAATCAACAAAAGACTCACCAGCATAGAATTCATCGGTGCTGGCGCCAATGTGCAGTGTTACTGTGGTATCTGTTGAAAAGGTAAAATCACCATCGAGTGAAATATATGAATCATCAGCAAAGTCTGCGCCATCAGCACTTGCTAATACCGCGTAGGCTAGGGTAAATACACTGTAGGATATGCTGGCGTTAATCTCGGTAAAATCTACATCAGCAATACTATCTGGGTAGGCATAATGAACAAAACCAATATCGTAGGTTAAGTTGTTAAATGCTGCTGAATAGCCACCATAAAGATCAAGTTCATAGGTCATTCCTGTAGCCCAATCAGCATTTGATACCCATGTACCTACATAAAACCCAGAGCCAGTTTCATAATCAATGCCTCCTGATATAGCAGGCTTACCATTCGTTTGTTCAAGTCCTCGCCACAAATAGTTATTAGTAAAACCTACATTTGCAGATAAGCCATCTACTGCTACAGCTGAGTTTGAAATTGTGCCAAGTGACGATGTTATTGCTATTAATATGAGCGTGTTAGTTAATTTATTCATAATGTTCACCTTTAGTAATTTATTAACAGCTAACTTATTTAACAGGTAATTATTTATTAGAGCACTTTAAATTCAGATGACTCTTTTTCCAATTCGGTTGCTAAACGAGCAAGTTCAACACTTGATTCGGCAATATTCTCAGCAGCTTGACTAGTCTCAGTTACGCCAGTATTTAAGGTTTCAATATTTTGTAATATCTCATCAACCACAACTGATTGTTCTTCTGCTGCAGTCGCTATTTGGGCACTTAAGTCACTAATTTCATTCATGTCTCCTGTGATAACTTGATTTAATTCCATTACTATTTTGGCATTCTCTTGTACAGAATTTGCTTGAGTAACGCTATTGGCCATTTGTTCAACAGAAGAGTTGGCACCAAGCATAATCATATTTATCATGTCATCAATTTCTTGAGTGGAGTCTTGTGTTCTTTGTGCAAGTTGTCTTACTTCATCAGCAACAACAGAAAAGCCTCGACCCTGTTCCCCGGCCCTTGCTGCTTCAATAGCCGCATTTAAAGCAAGCAAATTGGTTTGATCGGCAATGCCTTTAATGACATTAAGAATATTCACCACTTGCTCAAAATCAGTTCTGACTTTTTGAACGCCTTGCTCTGACTCTTGAATTTGCCCGGACATATTGATGATTGATTGATAAGTATCATCGAGTTTACTAGCACCTTCTTGAACTTTACTTTGAATGTTATCGACCGCAGATGAGGTGGTTGTTGTGCTTTGTGCCACCTCATTAACAGTGGTTCCCATTTCTTGCATGGCAGTTGCGAGTTGCTCTGAAATTTGATGTTGTTCGTTAACGGTAGAGCTTGTTTGTGTGGTAATTGCTGCTAGCTCTTCAGAGGTTGCTGATTGCTGTATGGCAATGCCTGAAATGTTTTTAACCATTTTTGAAAGGTTAACTATCATATGGCTTATGGCGCTTTGTAGCTGTCCTACTTCGTCATCTGAATTTTTAGTTACCGATACCGTTAAATCTCCACCGGAAACTTGCTCTGCAATACCTGCTATTTCAATAATGGGGGTTGAAATTCGTTTTGCAAACCAAAAACCAATTAAGGCGATAAGCGCGGTAAATATTAGCATGAGTATAATCATAAAAGTGGTATTGCTTCTAATAGAAGCAAAGGCTTCAGGTTCATCTATTTCAGATAATATAGCCCAATTAAAGTTTGAAAATTCAATACGGTCGAATGATGATAGAACGGGGTTGCCATTATAATCGATTATGATATCGGTGTTGCTTTCTCCATTGAGTGCACGCTTTGCTGCATCAGTGTCCACGCCATTAGCGTCTATAGAGCCGGCAAAGCTGGCTGCTACTGTATGCCCTTTAGGATCAAGGAATGAGTTGCTACGCATTCTCAAATCATTGCCCACTAAGTAACTTTCACCTGTATCTCCCATGCCTTTTCTAACACCCATAATCGCTTGGATGCCTTCCAGCGGTAATTGCAACGCAACATAGATGCTTACTTCATTTTTGTTGTTTAATATGGGTTGGGCAATAAATGAGGCAGGGTCATTATTACTGGGTGCGTAGGGTGCAAAATCAACAAAACCGTATTGTTTGCTTATACTTATTTCTTTGATAAGATCACCTAAGTTGGAACTGGCATATTTACCCTTTAAAATATTGGTATCAAAATCTGCTTCTTTGGTAACTGTGTAAAATATATGGCCATTAGGATTAATTAAAAATAAGTCGTAGTAACCATATTGCTCAATATAGCTTTTATAAAAATCTTCGTTGTTAGATGTTTTAGGATTAAAAGCTTCAGCAACATCAACCTCAGAGATTATTGCCCAGCGTACTCCACTGCCCATATCAATATAATCCCAGCTACTGACTACGGCATTATTGTTATAGTCCATTATAATGTCAGTGCTTTGCTCACCATTTAAAGCACTTGCCGTTGCTTGAGTAACAATTTGGTTATTACCTGCGAAAGATGCTTTTACTGAGTATTTATTTGGATTTAAAAATGAATCTGAACGCATTAGGTTATCCTGGCCAACCAGGTAGGATTCACCTGTTTCGCCCATCCCAATTCTGTTTCCTAATATGTTTTGAATTTTATCAAGTGGTTGTTGATACGCGATATAGCCAATACGAACACCTTTTACCTCAACTGCTTTAATTGCAAAAGCAGCAGGATCATTATTACTCGGTTCATAAGGAAGGAAATCAGAAAATATAACTTTTGCAGACTCTGATTGTTTTGCAAGTTTAAAAGCTCTATAAAAAGAGCTACCAACCAAATCTTTGGGGATTTTTTGTCCTAAGTCAGCTTCTCGGGTGACAGAATAGATGACTGTCCCTTTGCTACTGATAATGAAAAAATCATACCAGCCGAAGCGAGTCAGTAATGTTTTGTATTGTTTATCATACTCATCAAGTAATTTATGCCATTGATCTTTATTGGAAAATGAATTAGTCAGTTTGTTAACTCTGTTATGTAGTTGAGTATCGTTAGCCAATAGCACTAACTGATTGTTGTTGTTATAAAAGTAATCTTTAATTTGTGCTTTTTTAAGGTGGTTAATTGAATTTAACTTGTTAAAAGCCTGTTGCTGCATTGCATCAGCTATATTAACCAAAACGCCCATATCACCTTGACGCTCAGCAAAGTAGTTTTTTATGGCTTGCTTTTTGATTTGATTGATCGCGGTAAGTTGGCTGTAGACTTTA
>Ga0105356_10006806_pt1 | contig 10620 bp, 9 predicted proteins | sample GOMGulsemesocosm_3_FD_83502 | JGI IMG/M metagenome (GOLD analysis project Ga0105356, IMG submission 83502) | Methane-oxidizing microbial communities from mesocosms in the Gulf of Mexico - GOM9D Gulf of Mexico | ecosystem: Environmental > Aquatic > Marine > Cold seeps | place: Gulf of Mexico...
GCCCTGCAAAACTTTCTGATGACGATTTGAAATCTCTAATAACTCTTCATCTTTAAGTACTATGTATTGGCTAGCTGAGCGTTCAATTTTAGCAATGGTGTCATCAAGCTTGTTATTAAGCTGAGTTAGTTGTGCAACATGGTAAATCGCCGTAGTACTCTGCTTAGCTAATTGACTGATTTTATTAGCGCCAAACAGTAAAGCCATCACTAAGGGCATAGCAACAAAGGTAAAACCGATTAGCGTTAGCTTATTAATAGAGGTTTTGTTGAGTATTGATTGGCAAAAAGTGAAGAGTGATAGTGCTAGTTTCTGCAGCATCGCTTTACTTTTTCTTAAGTTGCTGAGGTAAGTCATGAAATCTAGCCTGAACTCTATCGGGATGAATAAATCAGCAGTTACTTTGTCTCAAAAATAAAGTAAAAACAAGGGTGTCTACATTTGCAGACAGTGGCTTTTAAATTGTTGCTTTGTTTTAAGTCTTTGTATTAACTGCTTTTAAATATTTATAGTTATTTGTTTAAGGATTTTATGGATGTGAATATTTAATTCTGTTGCTAATTGGCGACAGCTCTGGCCGTTTATTACTGCTAAACACAATGCGTTTAATTAAAAAGTTATTTTTAAACAGTTGGTTAGCTTGTTTGGCATACTGTGTGCTATAGCCTTTTGATAATAAATAACATTAATTAAACACTTTAATATCTTCAAGGAGATTAATATGAATAGTATCAGTCTAGCGCAAGTAAGCGCATTTGTAGTAGCCGTATCTATGGCTTCATTTCTTGTTAACGCAGATGATGCATTCATGTCTAGCACGGAAGATAACATCGCAGTGCCAAAAGATAAGTCCTCAGTTGAAGACGTGGTTGAGGTGGTCGAAGAGCCAAATGACAGCTTTACATTTACTTCACTAGATAGTGATAAAAATGGCAAGTTGAGTCAGGAAGAAGTGCTTAATGGGAAAAATGATTGGTTAGTGCAGTCTTTTAAAGAAATTGATAGTAATGCAGATGAATCAATCACCGAGCAAGAGCTAATGAGCTTTGTTGCTAGAGCGGCTAGCACTAGTCAGTAAAATCAAATAACGAGTTAGCTAGCAACCTCTAACTCGATCCAGTTTAAGGGGAACTCCCAACTCATATCAATTCAATTAGATCTCACTCTTACGGACAGAGAATGGACTGCTTAGACTTGCTATAATCAACTCCCCTTGGGCCGGCTACTTTGCTAGTCGGCCTTTTTTAAACAGCCTGATAACAAAAAATAAGTTTAATCGCGCTTTAGCTGCGATAGATGGTAGCTAGCGATATATCCCCTCTACTTGATGCTTGGTACACTAACCGAGTCATAATAAAAGAGAATATTTCATGAAACCGCTATTTATTAAAGCATTTTTAGCTTCTAGTATTTTAATGGGTTGCTCAACAGCAACTACCGATGTACAGCCAACAACTAATACGGCAAGTACTGTTACAGCTGAAGCACAAAGTGTTGAACAGTCGAAAGATCTTCTTCTTGCTAAGTGGCAGGGACCGTTTGAAGGCGTACCTGCATTTGACCAAGTTTCACTTAGTGGTTTAGTACCAGCGATGGAAGAAGCTATGGCTAAGGAACTGGCTGAAGTTGAACTTATCGCGAATAACTCCGACGCTGCTACTTTTGAAAATACTATTGTAGCGATGGAAAGAACAGGTGCTGAACTTAATAGACTGTTTAGTTATTACGGTATTTGGCGTTCAAATAAATCAAGCCCTGAGTTTCGAAAGTTACAAAGTGAATTAGCACCAAAACTATCGGCTTTCTCTTCAAAAATTAAGCAAAACGAAAAACTATTTCAGCGTATTTCAGCGGTTTACAATAGCGAAGAAACTAAGGCAATGAGCCCTGAAAATCAGCGCTTAGTGTTGCTAACCTATAATAGTTTTGCTCGAAATGGCGCGACCTTAAATGCAGCTGACAAAAAGCGTTATGCTGAAATAAACTTAGAACTTTCTAAGCTACAAACAAAATTTGGTAATAATATCTTAGCTGATGAAGAAGGCTATGTGCTGTATTTAGATAAATCACAGTTAGGTGGTTTACCTGAGTCAATTGTTAATGTTGCAGCAGCGGCAGCAGAAGAGCGTGATCATCAAGGTCAATACGCTATCACGAATACTCGTTCGTCAATGGATCCATTCTTAACTTACTCAACAGAGCGTGAATTACGCAAAAAGGTTTGGAATAGTTACTACAGTCGCGGTGACAATGGCGATCAATATGATAACAACGCTATTATTGCTGAAATATTGAAGTTACGTCATGAACGTGTCGGTTTATTAGGTTATAAAAACTATGCCTCTTGGCGCTTAGAAGATCGTATGGCTAAGTCTCCAGAAAATGCTATCGCCTTGATGGAATCTGTATGGCCAGCGGCAATTGCTCGTGTTGATGAAGAAGTTGCTGACATGTTAGCCATAGGCAAAAGACAAGATGGCATTGAACAAATTGAAGCATGGGATTATCGTTTTTATGCTGAGAAAGTACGTCAAGATAAGTACAACCTAGACTCAGATGAAGTTAAACAGTATTTACAGCTTAATAATTTACGTGAAGCGATGTTCTACGTTGCAGGGCGTTTATTTAACTTTGGCTTTAGTGAAGTGACAGATGGCTCAGTACCAGTATTTCACGAAGATGTACGTGTTTGGGAAGTTAAAGATAAAACCTCAGGTGAGCATATTGGCTTATGGTATTTAGACCCATTTTCTCGTAAGGGTAAACGCTCTGGTGCTTGGGCAACTACGTATCGTGCACATACTACTTTTGATGGTAAGAAAAATGTCTTGTCGTCAAATAACTCAAACTTCTCTAAAGGCGTGACAGGTCAACCAACATTGATTTCTTGGTCTGATGCTGAAACTTACTTTCATGAATTTGGTCATGCTTTACATTTCTTGGCATCAAAAGTTGAATACCCAACTTTGAATTCTGGTGTTCGTGATTATACTGAATTTCAATCTCAGCTATTAGAGCGCTGGTTATCAACCGATGAAGTTATTGATAACTACCTTGTGCATTACAAAACGGGCAAGCCAATGCCAAAATCACTTATCGCTAAAATTAAGCAAGCGGCTACTTTTAATTCAGGTTTTAAAACTACTGAATATCTAGCCTCAGCGTTAGTTGATATGAAGTTCCATACAGTAGACCCTACTGGTATTGATGCTGATAAGTTTGAACGCGAAACGTTAGGTGCTTTGAAGATGCCTAAGCAGATTGTTATGCGTCATCGCAGTCCACATTTTGGTCATATCTTCAGTAGCGAAGGTTATGCTTCAAGTTATTATGGTTACATGTGGGCGGAAGTATTAACGTCTGATGCAGCTGAAGCTTTTGCTCAAGCACCGGGTGGTTTTTACGATAAAGGCGTAGCCGATAAACTGGTAGAGCATTTGTTTAGTGTGCGAAATGCCGTAGATCCAAGTGAAGCTTACCGTGCCTTTAGGGGCCGTGATGCTAAAGTTGATGCCTTAATGCGTGACCGTGGTTTTCCGGTAACAACGAGCAAAAACTAGTAACAAGATATCATCATTTTTTGTAGTCATTAAAAACTCGCTTCGGCGAGTTTTTTTATGGATTACTTTTAACAACATAAGCGATCAAAGTTACAACATATTAGCCAAACTTACGTAGGTAAACTCAGCGTCAATTCGCAGTATTATCAGCAATTCCATCTGCTTTTATATGTTCATATTTTTCATGGTATCAACAAGCTGCATACTTTTAGTTTTTTAGGGTAAGACCTAAATTTATTTAGTGGAACAGTATTGATGCAATATAAATTTTCAGCAATTGCCAGTGTAGTCAGTTTAAGTTTACTTTTATCAGCTTGTAATTCGAGTGACGATGAAGAAGTGCCATTATTGCCTAATGCTACTAGCTCTGGTGTCGTCAGCGGTTTTGGTAGTGTTTATGTAAATGGCCTGCGATATATTACTGACAACTCGAGTATTTTAGATAACGGTAATGAAAGCAGTGAAGAGGCCCTTAAGGTTGGTATGAAAGTTATTATTAAGGCCAATCAGTCTGCAGATAAGGACCCAACAGCCCTTGAGGTGAAATATATTGCTGATGCTATCGGTAAGATTGAAAATATTGATCTTGCAGGCAATTCTTTAACTATTTTAGGGCAAACTTACTTCATTACTACTACAACCAAATTTAATGATGTAGTTTTTAACGAATTACGCATTGATGACGTTGTTGGATTGAGTGCCTTTGAAGATGAAAAAGGCAGCTTTTCTGTAAGTTATCTTACTGTTAATCATGATAAAACTGAGCATCAGCTTTTAGGTACAATGTCTAAGTTGAGTAAGGTTGATAAAACTTTTCATATTGGTAGCTTGCTAGTGAGTTATGCTGATGCTGATGTCAAAGGCAGCTTATCAAATGGCGTTAAAGTATCGGTAAAAAGTGATTTGGATTCCATTGTTGGTGAATTTTCTGCCGATGAAGTGAGTGTGCAAGGCCTTGTATTAGTGATTGGCGGCACGCTAACGGTTGCAGGTATTATTGAGGATATTGATTTAGAGGATGATGGAACAACAATTGAGATAGAAGGGCGAAAATACTTAATAACGGATAACACTGATTTTATTCAAGGTGATGAAGAAAGTTTGCTTGAAGGAAATCATGTCAGTTTAGTTGCGACAGTCGTACAAGGAGAGTCTGAGCTACAAGCACCTAGTTATCCAATTGATAGTATCCGTGTTGAGCTAGACAATGAAATTAGCCTTGAAGGAGTTGTGCAATCTGTAACAGAGACAAGCTTTACACTCCTAGGTCAAGGATTTACCGTAGATAAGTTTACGATATACGAAGATGATTCTGAGCAAGAATTACGCGACTTTAACTTTTCTGATATTGCCATTGGTGACAAGTTAGATGTTGATGCTTACGAGGTTAATGGGCTTTTAATTAGCCGTAACGTTGAGCGAGAAGAAACAGGTGCAATAGAGCAAGACTCATATGAGCTTGAAGGTGTTGTTGATAACATTAATAGCGACTTAGCAAGCTTTTCAGTAAAAGGCATATCTATATTAACCAATGAGCAAAGTGAGCTTGAAGATGCTTTAGGTAACTCACTAAATCAGGCTGACTTTTTCAGTAGCTTAGCACTTAATGATGAAGTAGAGGTTGAAATAACCAATACAGCGAGTGGCTGGTTAGCATTAGAAGTGGAAATTCAAAATGAGCAAGATGATAGAGAGGTCGAGTTACTAGGTACAATTGATAGTTTTACCAGTGTTATCAACTTTACGGTAAATGGTCATCAAGTTATTACTAACCTGCAGACTGACTTTGAAAATGGGAGTGCCAGTGATTTAAGTAATGGAGTATTGATCGAAATTGAAGGAACAATAAATAACGATGGTGAGTTAGTGGCTGAAGAAATTGAATTTATCGACGTTAAAGCCGATTAACTAGGCTTAACTCATATAAGATTACAAAAGCTGTTGTTGACTTATCTACAGCAGCTTTTTATTACTAGTGGCTACAGTATTAACTTTAACTAACTGCTTTTTCTATTTCACTTATACCTTCATCAACCATTTCACTAACATGCGCAAGCTTCTCAGCAATAATTGTTTGAGCATCAAACAAGCCACGATTGTAAAAATACGCGCCGACTTCTTTTGAGAAAAAATCTAACAAGAACTCTGCATCAAACTGACCAAGATCTTGCTCTAACTCTTTAGCAAAGTAGCCTTGTATTTTAGTGACTAGTTGCTCTGTTTCTGCGGGGGAGAATTTAATGCTACTCATAACTATTGGCTCTCAATATGGGGGAATGTGAAGTAATACCTGCAATTATACCGAGTGATTTAAATAATTACGATTGTTTGTCTTTGTAGAGCCTTTGTATAAAAAGTGTAAGTTTATTAAGTGATTAGTAGACGTGATGAATTTTTACTGTCATATTCCTTTGGCTTTCAATATGGACAATTAAAATAATAAGGATATTAAACGATGAAATTATCAGCATCCTCAAAGCTATCACATCAATCAAGGCTCTTAAAAGCCTCCGGTCTAGCGGCTTTGTTGTTCAGTAATCTAGTGCTTGCAGAAAGCTACCAGTCATTTTCTGCAATAAACTATTCACACAATGAATACTCATTGAAGGAACCAGAATATAATTATTATAGTAAAGGTGATCGGAATCAACTCGCTTTATACAGCCAATACTTCTTTGAAGAGCAACAGAGCTTAGGTCCGTTAAATGAATTTGACTATATTAATACCAGTAGTAATGTTTTTTCTTCAGTAAATTATAGTCAAGGTGAGTATTTTAGTTCCTATAATGACTATAGCTCCGAAGCGGATAGTAGTAATAGCTCAATTGGGTTTGGTGGCGAGTGGGTCGTTAGCAATTTTATTCTTGGCGCTAGCTATAGCTATAATTATTATAAAAGTAAAGTTGACTACAGTGAACGCTCTTATGATGATAGTAATAGTGATATTTCACTATCAATAGGTTATTTGTTCTCAGATAACTTTATGATCAAAGCCGGTTATATCGATGATGTTAATGGTAGTGGTGATGACTCGTTTAGTTACAGTGCGAGCTATAATCTACCATTAGAAGGGACTGATTATATTGGCCTAAGTTATAGTGTTGATGATGATTTTGATATACACCAAGCTTCAACAAAATATTTTTTTGGCTTTGCTGAGGAAAGTTACTTAGTACTTGGTGGTAGTTATATATATGACAATAGCGATAGCAGATTTTCTGAAGATTATTGGAGTGTTAATGCCCGCTATTATTATAATGAAAAAACATCTATTTCGGTAACCTACGATGAAGGAGATTATTATAGTATAAACACTAGTTACTTCATTGATAATAACTACTCAGTACAATTGGGCTATAACTCAGTTGCTAATGATAAAGAAGAGCATGACTCGGACGGCTACTACCTGAGTGTTACTGCCCAGTTTTAATTTATTAACTAAACGAAGCAGTTAATTGCTATTAGCTAGCTTCGTCCCTGTATGCACTGGTTTACGTGCCTATCACCTGTATTAGCTATCTATATGATAGAGGCTAAAACCTCCAGTATTTTAATAAGTAATACACTAGTTATAGATGTGTTTTTTTAGATGTAATCTACTGGCAGGGCAGTAGTGTATTTTATCTCTTCCATAGCAAAACTGGAGCTGATATCTGAGAAGTCTACTCGGGTAATCAACTCTTTATAAAAGCGATCATAGGCTTTCATATCAGGCACTACCACGCGCAGCAAGTAATCAACATCACCACTCATGCGGTAAAACTCGACAATTTCAGGGAAGTCGTCAGCAACTTTGGCAAAAGTAGTTAACCAGTCAGGGTTGTGCTGATTGGTTTTCACCATAACAAAAATGGATAAACCTACATTAAGCATTTCAGCATCGGCAAGGGCAACACGGCCCCTAATAATGCCCGCTTTTTCCATTGCTTGAATTCTTCTCCAGCAGGGGGTGGTTGATAAACCAACTCGCTCGGCAATATCACTAGTCGAAAGGGTACAATCTTTTTGTAAAATACTAAGAATATGTTTATCGAATGAATCCAAGTTGTCACCTATAGCTATATTGTAAAATTTTAAACTAATTTTTAACTCTTATAGGGTATAGTATTTCCTATTTATGTGAATTGGAAGTTAAACGGGTATAAGTATTTCAGATACGGTATATCGTCAATGCATTCGCTTGTCAATGATAATGTGACAACATCATGTCTTGTGAGGAAACTTACTCAAGGGCACGTGTTAACATCATATTGAACACTTTATTTCACGTACGCACTATAATGTAAATAGCCGACGAAATAGTGAAAATGTCTGATTTGATAGCTTATTAAAAATCAGTTAATACTGCTGTAACTTATACTATAAAGGTAACTTAATGCATAAGAGCTTTAAAACATGGTGGCATACCGATTGTGCTTTTTGTCGAAAGGCGAGGTTGCTATTCATTTGGCTTATACTAATGTTAATTGCAGACTTCTTTTTCTTTCAACTGCTATTTTAATGTCTTGATAATAATCATTACATTAGTGTAACAGTGGTTTTAACAGGTGAACTATCATGGCAAGCGGGCTACTTTGGAGTGACTCCCAAGAAATTGCATTAGATTTGATTGAACAACATGAAAATGTTGATCCCTTTAAGTTGCATTTTACTGAATTAAGGCAATGGGTGCTTGAATTAGAGCGCTTTGAAGATGATCCCGCGCATTGCGGTGAGCGAGTACTTGAAGCGATTCAACTAGCTTGGATGGCTGAGGTTGATTAATTTTCATTGATGAATTTACACTCATTTACTATCTAGGTTAATTGGAAGCTTGTGCTATAAAACGGCCTTGTTTTATTCACTAGTTTTAGCAATATTTTCACATTGTAGAATTGAAATCTCTTTTTCAAATCTATTAAAGATCGATTCGAACAAACAAGCATCATTTTTAACAATTTCAAGCATTCCCCTGCTTTGCAGCTGAGGTAATATCATCTATACTTTGCTGCATTAATTTAATCTATTTTCACTATTCATCAAACATATAAGTAGTCAGTCACATGCCTCAATCTAAACGCCCACTTTATATTCCTTACGCAGGACCTTCTCTTTTAGAAACGCCATTACTTAATAAAGGCAGCGCCTTTAGCAAAGAAGAACGCAGCAGTTTCAACTTAACTGGCTTATTACCGCCACGATATGAATCGATTGATGAACAAGCTGAACGTGCTTATCGCCAATTTAGTAGTTTTAATACTAATATCAATAAGCACATCTACTTACGTGCCATTCACGACAATAATGAAACATTGTTCTTCAAACTTGTGCAAAATAACCTTGCCGAAATGATGCCAATTATTTATACGCCAACCGTTGGTGATGCATGTGAGCAATTCTCAGATATCTATCGTAGTTCACGTGGTTTATTTATCTCTTACGAAGATAGGTTCAACATTGATGACATGTTACGTAACGCCACTAAAAATAAAGTTAAAGTGATAGTAGTCACTGATGGCGAGCGCATTTTGGGTCTAGGCGACCAAGGTATTGGCGGCATGGGTATTCCAATTGGTAAACTTTCATTGTACACAGCTTGTGGTGGTATTAGCCCTGCTCATACTTTACCGGTTATGCTTGATGTTGGTACTAATAACCAAAAGTTACTTGATGATCCTATGTATATGGGCGCACGTCATAAACGTATTGACCAAGATTCCTATGATGAGTTTGTTGAGTTGTTTATCAGTGCCGTTAAACGTCGCTGGCCTCATGTTATGTTACAGTTTGAAGATTTTGCTCAGCCTAATGCCATGCCATTATTGCAAAAATACCGCGACAGAATTTGTTGTTTCAATGATGATATTCAAGGTACGGCTTCAGTAACTGTTGGTACACTACTAGCCGCTTGTCGTAGTAAAGGCGCAAAACTTTCAGAACAACGTGTTGCTTTTGTTGGTGCAGGCTCAGCAGGTTGTGGTATCGCAGAGCAAATTATTAGTCAAATGACCAGTGAAGGTATTTCTGCGGAGCAAGCTCGCAGCCAAGTCTTTATGGTTGATCGATTCGGCTTGTTAACTAAGGGTATGAAAGACCTTCGTGATTTCCAAGAAAAGCTAGTACAAAGTACTGAAGCACTAACTGACTGGGAAATCCAAGGCGACTTCGCAACGCTTGTAGAAGTAATGCATGGTGCCAAACCTGATATTCTTATCGGCGTATCAGGTCAAGCGGGATTATTTACTGAACAAGTTATCACAGCAATGAAGTCTCACTGTGATATGCCAATTATTTTCCCGTTGAGTAACCCTTCACGTCAAGTTGAAGCAACACCTAATCAAGTGATTAACTGGACTAAAGGTCAGGTCATTATTGCTACAGGTAGCCCATTTGAACCAGTTGAATATGAAGGAAAAACCTTCCCTATTGCTCAGTGTAATAACAGTTATATCTTTCCAGGCATTGGTTTAGGTGTAGTTGCGGCTAATATTAGTCGTATCACTGATGATATGTTGCAAGTTGCCAGTGAGACGCTAGCAGCGGCTTCTCCATTAGCGAATAATGAATCAGATGAGTTATTACCGCCATTAACGGCAATCGCCCAATTGAGTAGAGATATAGCCTTTGCTATTGCGCAAGTTGCATTTAGACAGAATTTGGCACTACCAATGAGTGATGATGAGTTGTTAGCTAAAATAGATCGCAACTTCTGGAAACCAATTTACCGTCAATACCGCAGAACAAGTATTTAGTTCAACGCGCTGTAAAATCACCATTACTGTAAAGTGAGTAAGTAAAAATTAAACTAATGATATTACATAAGCAAATGCTTAAACGTAATATCATTAGTTTTTTGGCTAACTTTCGTCTATAATGCGCCCAAATTTTTAGCCGATTTCTTAATGGCTAAACAATATTTAAATTTTTAACTTACTTAAATTAAATTATAAGGGCTTATCATGGCTATCGAACGTACTTTTTCTATCGTAAAACCAGATGCAGTTGCTAAAAACTTTATCGGTCAAATCTACAACCGTTTTGAAACTGCTGGTTTAAAAATCGTTGCTTCTAAAATGATTCA
>Ga0105356_10006810_pt1 | contig 10617 bp, 6 predicted proteins | sample GOMGulsemesocosm_3_FD_83502 | JGI IMG/M metagenome (GOLD analysis project Ga0105356, IMG submission 83502) | Methane-oxidizing microbial communities from mesocosms in the Gulf of Mexico - GOM9D Gulf of Mexico | ecosystem: Environmental > Aquatic > Marine > Cold seeps | place: Gulf of Mexico...
TCATTTATTTGTTCTCAACTGCGAATGAAAACAACTTTTCAGGATGCAGGCTTAGGGCTTCGGCGAATCGGCTTATGTTCACCAGGCTAACATTCCGCTCGCCCCTCTCTACCCCGCTAACATAGGTCCTATCAAAATCAGCTGCTTCGGCAAAGCTTTCTTGGGTAAAGCCGGCCTTTTTTCTAAGTGCCCTTAGGTGCTGTCCAAATTCTACACACGGGTAGGGTTTTTTATCTTTTGCCATATGCCCCTCCAAAAGGGACATAGTCAGTTTATGTGACTTATAATCCTACGGACTATGAGTCACATTTAGCTATTTTCGTGTATAATCTCGCCCCCGGCCTCAAGGCAGACCACCGAGGCCAAAAGTATCTATGTATTTAAACACTACCTTTAAAATGTTGGCAAAATGACCAAAGACTACGATGAAAAAATTAAACAAGCAGCTCTAAGCATTGAAGCTGATCAATTTTCAACCGGGGACGTCAGAGTAAAAATAGGCAAAGCCTATAGGCTTAGTACTGTAGAGCTTTTGATGGGGCAGGACTATATCGATGCAACTCTTAAGAACCTGACCTCATTAGGCATACTGGTTGGGCTTCCAATGTCCGGTATTAACAGCATGTATCGCCTGGCCACCAGCGACGATATTAAACCCTGCGGCTATTGCAATGTTGTAGCCGCCCCCGCTATTCACGCCTTCGAAGTGAAACTTAAAGACATGCTCGACCATGCTAAGCAGCAACTGTTTCAGGATTCTAAGAACCAAAGAGGAATGGCAGGCCCTGACAATGAACAATTAAAGCACCGCAATACCAGCGACCTGGCAAGCTCTGCCTCCCGAGTTATTGCGCTGGAGGAAGCCTATTTTTGCCTCAACGAGATTATCGCCGCTTAACCCACTTATACACCTAACGGCTTAAGCATTGAGTGCTGACACCATCGTAGGTAGGTGATTGCTGCTCCATCACTTGCCTTGGCCGCATCGGTATATAATCGACCAGCATCCAGTTTGCATGCCAACCGCCACCAAAAGGTCGAGAAGAGAGCCATGAACAATAATATTATTCACACCACGCCAGAAGATAAGAGCAGTTCGATATGGGTTTTAGACTTTGAAGCCTCTGGGTTGGACAGCAAAAGTTATCCGATTGCGGTTGGTGTAACTAATGGCGACCGTCACTACAGCTGTTTAATTAAACCAATGCAGCACTGGGATTATTGGAATTGGTCATCACAAGCTGTTCATAAAATTGACCGGTCCCGGCTATGTAGCGAGGGGAAAGCTGCAACTTTAGTCGCTGAAGAACTTAATTCTCTGCTGGAAAACCAGCGTGTTTACTGCGACGCCGAGCGTTGGGACGGATTTTGGCTGGGTGTGCTTATGGAGGACAACGACCTCAAGCCAATGTTTCGATTACGGGATATTTCTGAGCTATTTAATAGCCCAGAAGCGAGAAATGCTTATGCCGAAGCAAGGAAACAGCTGCTTAAATCACCTGAATTTACCCAGCACGATGCCCTAGACGATGCGCGGGTAATTCGCCAATCATTACAGGCCGCTGGCGTTATAGGCGCCGCACTGTAACGGTAGTTTTTTTGTGCGAGCGCTTCACTGCAACACCAAAAACCTGATAGGAGAAAGGTATGCTAGCCGCTGGTGATAACACCATTATTTATGTCGACCTAGACGACACCTTGTGTGATTTTCATGGAGCATATATTAGCGCCAAAGCCAAAAACCCGGAGATAGAGTATCCACAAAGTCAGCCTGGGTTTTACCTAAGCCTAAAGCCACTGCCGGAAGCTGTAGAAGTTTTTCACTGGCTACAAGGCCTACACCTCGTAGGGGTTTGCATATTAACCGCACCATCAATTAAAAATCCGCACAGCTACACCGAAAAACGGCTGTGGGTGGAAAAGCACCTAGGCTGGGAGGCGGTTGAAAATTTAATTATTTCGCCGTATAAAAATTTGAACATCGGCGATTTTCTAATTGATAACTTGGACCAAGGTAATGGTCAAGACGATTTTAGCGGAAAACTATTGCATTTTGGCAGTGATAAATTTCCGGACTGGAAAGCTATTCAGTCGTTTTTTGAAGAAAATATAATCCAGTCTAGTTGTTTACCGCAGATTGATTAATCTCACTGTAACAATCACATAATTAACCTCGCGGCCAGAATAATTCAACTACCCCCCTATACACCATCTGCGTAAAAAGACACATCTTTCTATAGACACCAAAAAGCAAGCACAATGGCAGGTATGTATTCGTGAGAATAACCTAGTAGCCCCCAATAACTCAAATCGATAGCACCGATAAGAAAATTTTAAATACCCAGTCATTTTTTCAGAAAACGATCAGGGGCTCACATGACACTGGAACGCCATCGATCCATAGAAAAATTAATGGCATCATCTACAATGGCTTCTAGTAAAGAACACGTATATCTCTGCCGTTGACAATTATAGCCTACCGCTCTCTTAATGCGTGTGCTATTTGATCACTTACAGGTTTCAACAAATATGAAAATACTGTGCGACTTTCAGTACTGGCGAATACTTCTACAGGTAAACCCGGAATTAACGATTTACCGCTTAACTTACTTAACTCCGACTCGGATATAGTAAATCTTGCTTGGTAATACATATCACCTGTTCGCTGATCTTGTAGTAAATCCGCGGAGATAATTTTCAACTCAGCACTCAATTCTGGCGTAGTTCGTTGATCAAAACTAGAGAATCTAACTCTAGCTTTCTGCCCCAAACTTAACTGATCAATATCAACTGGTCGTATTTTCGCCTCCACCAGCAAGACGTCATTTTCAGGCACCAAAAACATTATAACTTCACTCGGTGAAATTACACCGCCAATTCCAAACACCGACAAATCATGTATATAGCCGGCTCTTACTGCTCGAATATTTAAGCGCTTCAAGCGATCCTTCAACGAGACCTTTTCTTTTTCCAAATGTGCAACATTTATCCGAGCTTCTTGCAATTGCTGATATATATCTACAAGATACTCTTCTTTTATTTGGGATATATTTAGCTTGTTCTCCACTATAGACCTTTTATTCTGCGCTATTTGATATTTTATAACACCAATTTCCCCCTCCAAATTAACTTTATCTCGCTCTAACTCTGTAACTCGCACCTTGGATATCAACCTTTTTTCAAAAAGCTGCTTCGCATTTATCAGGTCTATACCAACTAATTTCAGTTCAACTTCCAATGCTTCGCTTTTAGATCTAAACCCAAAAACACTGTAATTAAGTTGTGCCACTTTCTCAAGTAACTGTCCAATTTCTTGACTCAAACTCCTTTTTCGGGCCCGAAAAAGATTGGTTTGATTTATCCTAATTGTTTTTTTTGAAATTGTCATCAATGCTTCACTACCCTCGACCGAAAAATCAATTTCTTCATCGCCACTAAGCTCAGTAATTAATCGCGATTTTTTCGCGTAGAGTACATCAAGCTGTTCAAGCGTCAGCTCTAAATTGGAGCGAATAACCGTATCATCCAAGCGTATAAGCAAGTCTCCCGCATTTACAAGATCACCATTTTCAACCATTATCTCGCGAACTATTCCACCTTCCTGGTGTTGAATTTTTTTAGTATTGCTTTCAACGACAATGGTTCCCATTGAGACTACAGCACCAGATATACGGGTAAAGGCAGCCCATCCACCTAAGCCAAACACAAGCACACAAACAATAACAACCACCTTAAGCAAGTAAGAATTTAAACTTGATAGTAGCTGCTTTTCCATATCTACCTCTGCCAACATTACCCAGCCCCCTGAGAAGCAACAGGTGTAAGAACTTGCTTCATTACTTCCTGTTTAGGCCCAATTGCAGCAGGTTTGCCTTCTTGCATACAGAGAAGAACATCAACAGCTGAGATAGCACTTGGACGATGCGCAATAACTATGACGATAGATCCGATGCTTCGCATAGCAGAAATTGCGCCTACCAATGCACGCTCACCCTCTGCATCTAAATTTGAATTAGGTTCGTCTAAGACCAATAAAAAGGGCTTTTTATATAATGCCCTAGCTAACGCGATACGCTGTCGCTGGCCCCCCGATATCGATAAACCTCCATCACTTATTTGGGTATTATAACCGTCGGAAAACGACACTATAAGATCATGAACCCCGGCCATTTTAGCCGCCTCAATGACCGAATTTGAGTGAGATGAAAGTTCAAAGCGACTAATATTATCCCCTATGGTTCCATCAAAAAGCTGTATATCCTGGGGTAAATAACCGATAAATTTGCCGACATCTTCCTCAGACCACTGTCCAATTTCTGCCCCATCAAACCGTACGCTACCTCGGAGACTAGGCACTACCCCTAAAATTCCACGGGCTAAAGTGGTCTTTCCAGAGCCTGATGGGCCAATAATCCCAAGCGCAGTTCCTGCCTCTAGCTCGAAAGACACATTGTTAACAAAAGGTTGTTTGGCGCCGGCTTGCGCACAACAGAATTGATTTAGGTGTAAACTTTTATTAGGTAGAGGAAGAGGAAGAATTTCCTTTTCAGACTTCATACTTATGATTTCTTTTAGCCGCTCTAAACTGCTTCTAGCTGCCACAAATCCACGCCAATGTGAGACGGCTTGTTCTATTGGAGACAGTGCCCTTGAAGACATGATAGATGCAGCAATCATCACGCCGGGGCTAACTTCCTGATTAATCGCTAGCCAGGCTCCCGTAGCCAAAATCATTGATTGAAGTATAAAACGGAAAGTCTTGATCGCCGTACCATATAAAGTAGCGTGATCCGCAGCCCCGCATTGCTTATTAAGATATTCATTGTTTGTCCTTACCCAATTCTGCCTTAGCTTTGGCATCATCCCCATAGCCCAAATTACTTCGGCATTACTCCGCGAAGTTTCCACCGCCACACTTCGTTGAGCGTTTTCCTTTGCGGAGGAGGCAATAGGTTGTCGAGCCGCATATTCATTTAAGCCAATTAAACAAGCAATAACAACGATACCGCCCAACGCAACCACACCTAACAATGGGTGGAATAAAAACACTATACCTAAATAAAATGGTAGCCAAGGAAAATCTAATATCGCGGCTGGGCCTGAACCAGTAAGAAATTGTCTTATACAATCGACATCATGTATAGGCCGCAATGCTTTCCCTTTGTCGCCAAGTAATAACATTGCTTGGGAGGAAATCTCGTAAGATTTTTCAGAAATTCTAGCATCAAACCACAACCCTATACGTACTAGTATACGACTGCGCATGCAATCCAAGACTCCGTGAAATAAGTATAGGCAAAGAGCTAATGCCCCAAGTACCGTTAACGTAGGCACAGAATGACTCGCCAGAACACGGTCGTATACTTGAAGCATGAACAGCGGACCTGTCAACATCAATAGGTTAATCAATAGACTAAGGAGACAGAGATACACCATCATTGACTTTGGTAGCGAAAACATTCGAGAAAACGAACTTTGACCATTGATATTACTATCTAACATAACGAAACTCCCACATCCGATTATACAAAGCGGAAGTCGTCAAACTGTAAATCTGAAACTGTAGTATTTTTTAGTAAAATACTATTATCCGAGTCTACACAAATTTTTAAATCGCCGTCACTCTCAATAATAGAAGACAACATATCTGAATATGAATTTATTGAGCTCTCACTTAATTCAATAACATCGTCATGATCAAAATCATTTATCACATCATGACCAAAATTATTTTTAAAGACAAAGGTGTCGTTGCCATAACCTCCTGATAAGGAATCGTTACCCTGGCCTCCCAATAAAATATCGTCACCTTGTCCTCCCGACAATGTGTCGTTACCGCCCTCGCCACTAATTCGATCATCTTGAGCGCTACCACTTAAATGATCATTCTCAGCAGTCCCCTTATGCCAAGCATTCTTTTCCACATACTCTCTGTCCCATACCTCCCCATCCGCAAATTTAATAGTGGAAACGCCAAAATCATACCAAGTCGAGAACTGGTAACGCACAGTGATAAGTTCACCTGTAGGCTCAATTAGTAAAGTAGCGTCACCTCCAGCGCGCGAGAGCACCACCTCATCAGAGTTAATATCAGTTAACACCAAATGATTTTCATTAGATAAACCGACAATCTTATCGTTGCCGTCACCCTTACGATAGTAATATGTATCTTCACCCTCTAGGCCATATAGAGCATCATCACCCTTCTGCCCTATAAACTGATCATTCCCAGTTGAGCCAACCAAACTATCATTACCTGCAGTTCCAAGTATTCCAGTAAAGCTTTCTAACCAAATATCATTATAGTCTCCTACAACTTCACCAGCGGTAATCACACGAACGTGAATATCTGCAGTATCATAGCTTTCCCCATCAGAAACGGTATATGTAATTACAGCGTCCCCGGAAAATTTCCCACCTGGAGAATAAATAACATTGCCATCATCTAGTAAAACATCACCAATGTTTGCTGACACCTCGATAATGGATAAATCATCTCCATCCAAATCCTTGTCATTATTCAAGAGTTCACTAAATAATATGTTTAGACTTTCTTGCGACTCAACGCGATAACCAAAATCGTTCTTCGCCCTTACTGGATCATTAACCGGAATCATATCAAGTAACGCTTTTCCGTCGTTCTCAAATTCACCATCAAAGACTGTAAAACTGAACTCAACATCGATTTGATTAAAGTTATCTTTCGGATCAAATAGCCAACGGCCTTTGTCGATTTCTGACACTGTACCGAATTCAGAACTTACAGATAGGCTAGTAACCACTAAAGTATCCCCGTCAATATCTGTACTAGACACTGCAAGCATTTTTGCTGTAATAATTAAAGAATTATCTTCTTTTATGGCGCCCAAATCTACATTGCCCGCGATTGGGATATGATTAGTAGTTTCAGAGCCCTCACCATCAGCCAAGGCCTCTATATTCTGGTCATTCCAAGTCCGATCATTGGCAAATCGGATGGTTTGAACTGTCTTGAGCGTGCTGTATTTAAACTGACCTTCAAGCAGAATAGTCTCCCCGGTTGCATTGATTGTTAATACCGCTTGCCCCTGGTCCTTGCCTCGAGCGATAGTAACGTCATCTGATTTTATATCCGCTAACACAAGATGGTTCTCGCCACTAACATCCTTAATCACATCACTGCCATCACCTTTACGATAATAGTAAGTATCGTCACCAGACACTCCCATTAAAGTGTCGTTACCACCAGACCCTATTATATGATCATTATCGTCGCTACCAGTGATTATGTTATCGCCGCCACCTCCGACTATAACTCCCAGTGCATTTGTGCCATATGCTGAAACCATTTCGCTTGCATCACCATTAATATCTATCATTGCCTTAGCAAAACTTGTCCCGCCTCTTCCATCGGTAATTTTATAATGAAAAGACCCAGCACCAGAAATAACTTCAGGTGTAAACCTAATGCTTCCATCATCATCAATAACTACAACCCCGTTTATAGCACCTAAAACGGAAACGATACTGAGGGTGTCACCATTTATATCTGAATCATTACGAAGAAGATCAACAGGCGAAATCAATACCGATTTTTTAGAGTCGACTTCGAAACCCTGATCATCCATTGCAATCGGATTATAGTTTTGATTTTTATATGCGAGATCTTTGATTGCCTCGACATCCCAGCTTTCCCCATTAGAAAACACTATTTCTTCTATTGCTTTTTCATTTTTTTGGTAGCCCTTGCCCCATACGTATGGAGTCCGAAACTGACGATCAAGCGTAATAACGTCACCTGTCGATATCACCTCCAAAAAAGCGCTATTTCGATATTTCCATATTTCAATATCTGCCATATTTAGGTCGGTAAAAATAAGTTTGTCATACCCTCCGCCAATCCAAGAATATGATTCATATTCCGACACAATGTCACTACCATCTCCTTTGGCATAATAGTATATATCCTGCCCATCACCGCCGGTTAATACATCATCGCCTTTGCCTCCGACAAATGAATCATTGCTAGAACTTCCTATTAACACATCATCACCACTAGTACCTCGAAAGTAGGCCTTGCTCTCAATATCATTAGAAGACCATACTTCACCATTGGAAAAAATAATCTCGTCTACTGTTGTCTCATAGCGTTGTAAGTTACCGTCAGCCGTTGTAGTTAATGGAATCGATTGATCCTTCAAAGTTATGACATGGCCTGTGGGTAATACAGTAATTAACACATCGTCGCCTTTTTTAAACAGCTCTACATCACTCGAATTAAGGTCAGTAAAAATTAATGTATCGTGGTCTTCAGCCAGACTAGAGTAATAGTTAACAATATTCTTATAATCTGAAATTGTGTCGTTGCCATCTCCCTCTGCATAATAGTATTTGTCGCGGCCTCTCACACCATTGAGCATGTCGTCACCCTTACCGGCCATGAACATTTCATCCTTTGTCCACTGACCTACAATCACATCATCCCCATCGGTACCACGGATATAAGCTCGACTTTCTATATCTTCTGCAGACCACACATCGCCATTGGAGAATACAATTTCTTCCACGGTTTTCTCGTGCTCTAAATTTCCTTTGCCCCAAAAGCTTAAAAGGTGGAATTGCTTTTCCAGAGTAACTACATGCCCTGTGGACAAAATATTTATTAGTGCGTCATCTCCATTTCGCGACAACTCTATATCGTCAGCATCTAAATCAGTAAAAACTAGCTTGTCATGATCGCCTCCAAGCCACCAATTATATCCACCAAAGTCTGAAATTGTGTCATTGCCGTCACCAACAGAGTAGTAGTAGCTATCCTTCCCCTTTCCTCCTTTGAGAATGTCGTCACCTGCCCCACCCAATAAAATTTCATCGTCATCACTACCCTCAAGCACATCATCGCCATCGGTGCCACGAATATACGCTCGACTTTCAATATCTTCTGCAGACCACACATCGCCATTGGAGAATACAATTTCTTCCACGGTTTTTTCGTGCTCTAAATTTCCTTCACCCCACAAGCTTAAAAGGTGAAATTGTTTTTCCAGGGTAACTACATGCCCTGTGGACAAAACCTTTATTAGTGCGTCATCTCCATTTCGCGACAACTCTATATCGTCAGCATCTAAATCAGTAAAAACTAGCTTGTCATGATCGCCTCCAAGCCACCTATTAGATTCATCAAAGTCTGAAATTGTGTCGTTGCCGTCACCAACAGAGTAGTAGTAGCTATCCGTCCCCTTTCCTCCTTTGAGAATATCGTCACCTGCCCCACCCAACAAAACTTCATCGTCATCACTACCCTCAAGCACATCATCGCCATCGGTGCCACGAATATACGCTCGGCTTACAATATCTTCTGCGGACCAAACATCGCCATTGGAGAATACAATTTCTTCCACGGTTTTTTCGTACTCTAAACTTCCTTCACCCCACAAGCTTAAAAGGTGAAATTGCTTTTCCAGGGTAACTACATGCCCTGTGGACAAAATCTTTATTAGTGCGTCATCTCCATTTCGCGACAACTCTATATCGTCAGCATCTAAATCAGTAAAAACTAGCTTGTCATGATCGCCTCCAAGCCACCTATTATATTCACCAAAGTCTGAAATTGTGTCATTGCCGTCACCAACAGAGTAGTAGTAGCTATCCTTCCCCTTTCCTCCTTTGAGAATATCGTCACCTGCCCCACCCAATAAAACTTCATCGTCATCACTACCCTCAAGCACATCATCGCCAACGGTGCCACGAATATACGCTCGACTTTCAATATCTTCTGCAGACCACACATCGCCATTGGAGAATACAATTTCTTCCACAGTTTTCTCGTGCTCTAAATTTCCTTCGCCCCACAAGTTCACGAGGTAAAATTGATTTTGCAGGGTAATTAAATGCCCTGTGGACAAAATATTTATTAGTGCGTCATTTCCATTTCGCGACAACTCTATATCGCCAGCATCTAAATCATTAAAAACTAATTTGTCATGATCGCCTCCAATCCAACTATTATATTCACCAAAATCTAAAATTGTGTCATTACCATCACCAACTGAATAGTAGTAGCTATCCCTCCCCTTTCCTCCAGAAAGAATATCGTCACCTTTCCCACCGAATAAAACTTCATTGTCATCACTGCCCTCAAGCACATCATCACCATCGGTGCCACGAATATACGCACGGCTTTCTATATCGTCTAAGCTCCAGGTTTCACCATCTGCGAAGCTGATAATGTCCACAGGCTTGTTATCCAGTGATTCACCCGTTTGATAATGCACAAAGTTGATAAAGTTCTCTGATAGGGTGATGACCTCACCGGTCTGTAATACCTTCAGACGGACATCTTTGCCATCCCGACTGACCTCAATGTGATCCGATCTTACATCCAGGAATACTAGACGATCTTCGCCTAGGGCCTCAGCAATACCGGAGTATTGTTGAGAAAATACTCTGGAACTGGATTTAATAACGTCATTACCATCTCCCTTGGACCATAAAAATCTATCATCTCCGCTGGATCCATAGATGATATCGTCGCCTTTGCCGCCCACAAATATTTCATCGTCTGCTGTGCCTCTAAGCACATCATCACCATCGGTGCCACGGATATACGCACGGCTTTCTATATCGTCTAAGCTCCAA
>Ga0105356_10006811_pt1 | contig 10616 bp, 10 predicted proteins | sample GOMGulsemesocosm_3_FD_83502 | JGI IMG/M metagenome (GOLD analysis project Ga0105356, IMG submission 83502) | Methane-oxidizing microbial communities from mesocosms in the Gulf of Mexico - GOM9D Gulf of Mexico | ecosystem: Environmental > Aquatic > Marine > Cold seeps | place: Gulf of Mexico...
AAAGCGCGTTATAAAGCTTTTCAAGAAACAAGTTACTTTCTATCTTAAGAATGGTACTCCACAGTCTAAGTAAACATTAGGTTTACTATTAATAAATATGATCACTTTGTGCGCGAAGCGGAATAAGACCAATCAAAATACCTATCCACTATTTTTTATTCCATAAATAGTGGATTTGATTACTTATACCGTCATACCTCCTGCTATTCCAATATCCAACGAACCATTAATAACCACAACATCCGTCATTTATAGTGTTGTCTACTATATAATTCCCACATTTCAAAGCGCTATGCAATCTATGAGCTCTCTTGCGAAGGGGTCAACCCTTCAGTCTGCAACTTAGTTTCATCCGGTAGTAATTCTTCGTTTGATTTTTTCCCAATGACAGTGAGTACTGCAAACAGCACAGTCGCGCCGAAAATTAAACATAACCACTGGGGTACTCCAAATCCTACTGGAATTAGGCAAAATATTAACGCGACAATCGCAACTAAAATGGCATAGGGCATTTGAGTTCTTACGTGTTCAATGTGAGAGCATTTGCATGCCACGGATGCGAGGATAGTTGTATCTGATATTGGAGAACAATGATCGCCCCAAACGGCTCCAGCAATGACGGAAGCTAAGGTAGCATAGAGAATATTCATCTGAGTAACATCACCCCCAATCACAGTCCAGCAAAGTGGTACAACGAGAGGCATCAAAATTGCCATCGTTCCCCAGGCAGAACCAGTGCCTAGCGCAATGAGTGCCGCAATAATAAAAACTGCAGCAGGAAATAATACAGTAGGTATTACGGCTCCGAGAGTACTCACTAGGTAGGTAGAAGTTTGTAATTCTTGCGTTATTTGAGCGAGGGACCAGCTTAAAACCAATATAATGACGGCACCAATTACAGAGTTAACCCCTTTACTCCATGAATCTATAGCATCTTTAAACGTCAAAAGACGTCCCAAAATTGACATGGTAATAGCGGTGATAGAAGCTAAGAAACAGCCAATTAAAAGCGCTTTAAAGGAGTTTGCAGTTTCCAAAATTTCTCTAACTGTGTTGCCTTCACCGGTCAAGTAAATTCCAATAAGTACAGAGAATATGAATACAGATATAGGTACTAAAGCAAATAAACTAGAAGCGGTTTTTTGGTTGGACTCAGACAGAGGCTTTATAGGACGCTTAAATGCTATTTGTTCTGCTTTGAGCATCGGACCAAAATCTTTTTGTAAAAATATAACAAGGAATACAAATATTAGGGCGAGAATAGGATAGAAGCTATAGGCAATTGAGTTTAGATATAGTAAGAACGGGTTCTCCAGTTCTGGGATGGATTCTATTGATGTTTTTATCAAGGCTACTTGAAAGCCAACCCATAAGGAAATCCCCGAAATTGCTGCGAGTGGAGCCGATGTAGAGTCAACTATATAAGCCAGCTTTTCACGAGATATACGAAGCTTATCAGTCAAAGGACGCATAGTATTGCCAGTGATTAACAAGTTAGTATAATCATCAAAGAATATAATAAACCCGACTAAAGTCGTGCTTAATTGTCCTTTCTTACGATTTGTCGCCCACTGTGATATCCATTTAACTAATCCATTCATGCCACCATTTGCGGAAATAACCGCAGCCATCCCCCCGATAAATACGGTTATCAAAATGATAAGTATATTATCCGATTTATTCATAGCGGTTAATGCGTACTTGGTTGGAATATCAAGTAACGAAGTCCCAAGGGCTTGAAAATCCTGACCATTAATGATCCAAGCACCACTCCAAATACCCAAAAATAAAGATGTGATTACTTCACGTATAACAAATGCCGATACAATTGCGATTAAAGGTGGAACTATAGACAATATGGATGGATTATCGGGCGTGATAGGATCAGTAAACAAAGATAAAAGCACACAAGCACTTATTGATACAAAGATTAAAACGAAATTTTTATTCATATACCCTTCTTTATAATACAATTTTAATACCAGCTTAGGGTTATGTTAGGTTTTTGTAAATATAAATATTATATGTAAGTTTCTCTATTAAATGTTAAACATTGCCGGGCTCTAATATCCAATATTGTTATTATTTGTTTGAATCGATACTTTAAATTTGAATATGATTTTATTTTATTGAAACCAATGGTCTGAGGTTGTTTTACAGCCTGATTTATCGGTAGGGTCAGGTTGTTTTTTATTTACATGTTTTTTATAAAGAATTGGGCCCTTATAAGATATAAATATACTTATAAGATCAGCTATCCTTGAATATAGTGAACATAAAAGTGGAGGGGGTAGTGCTAATAATTAAGACCGTAAAGTGGTAAGAGTGTGCATTAGCAGGTGAAAAGTTACTCCAAAATCTTATCGTTTAAGAGTAGTAACTTTAAACAAAATTGTTATAACGGTAATTTTATTGAATAAAGCCAGTACCCATACTCGTCTCATTCTCCCCGCCACATTTAGAAAAGCCGTTATCGAAAGATAACGGCTTTTTGCTTTCTAAATATAAATAAAAGGGTTTGTAGCGCTAAACCTTTAAGTAGAGTTCAAATCTGGATTCACCGCCACATTTTAAAAAACCGCTACTTTAACAAATTGAGTTTTTCCGTCTTGAATTTGATACTTTCAATGGAGGCGAGATTTGGAATAGTTTATGCCATTTTCATTAAGCTTGTGATCAAGGCGGCTTTGGTAAATTTTAACGAGTACAAGTGAGTAATGATTTAGTTAAATGGGTATAATATGTAACATCTGGCACTTGCCACTCATAATTGATGATTTATCACGGAATTCAAATGAATTTACAACAAGCTTTATTGGTAATTGGTAATGCAAAAGACAACGAGTTACCTATTGCAGGTCTCGAAGTGATTAAAGCAAATTGGCCGGAATTTTATCCTGAATTAGAATTGCTGATAGATCAATTTATCGCAGATGCTACCTCGTTAACCGACGAGCAGCAGACCATTTTATTTTTTGGTACTTTATTATTAGCGGAATTAAAATATTCTCCAGCTTTAGAAAAGTGTTTGCAGTTATTTGCACGTAGCGATACGTTTTCAACTCCTCTTGAAGGGGTGTTTGGCGATGCGATCACTGAATTAACGCCGACCTTATTTTATAATGTGGTCGATGGTAATACCCAAGCATTGTGTAATTATATTGTGGATGGTCATCAAGCTATGTATTGCAAAGCATCTGCTATTGAAGCTGTATTTGCACAGTACGAAGTTGGTATTATTGATGAATTCGTATTAAGTGCACATGTAACTCGATGGCTCGCTGTATTTTCGGCTTTACCGAGTTCAATCAATAGCTTTTTAATTAGTGCATTAGCCGATTCTTGCATTGAATATCAACTTGATAATTTTAAATCTCAGTTTGTTGCATTAGGGGATAAAAATGTATTTGATGAAAACCGCTTTAAATATGACGAAGTAAAAGCATGGGATAGGGCAGATATGCCTAAGTTGATTGAATCGGGTATGATTCAATCCGAATTTAATGTTGTTGCCACCTTAAGTGCATGGGCTGAGGATGACTCAGAAGATGAAGAACTCGATAGTCTTGTAAATGAAGACCTTGAAGAGTTTAAAGGCTTTGATTCGTTAATGGGGGAAGGCGGTTTATTGGCTAATATCCTGTACGACGAAAATACAATTTTAGAGAACAGTGTGCCCGTTAGTTCATTACCTACGGTTGGCCGAAATGATCCTTGTCCGTGTGGCAGCGGAAATAAATATAAGAAGTGTTGTTTACGGTAGAACAGTAAGCTGGTTACTCAGACATGGCCCAATGGTAAATTAATTAAATAAAACCAGTGCCCATATTCGTGCCATTCTCACCGCCATATTTAGAAAATCCATTATCGAAAGATAACGTTTTTTGCTTTCTAGTTTATGAAAAAGGTATAGGATTTGTAGCGCTAAACTTTCGAGTAGAGTCTATATTTCAACCTCAACACGCTGTGGTTGTAACGGAAAAAAATGAAAATAAAAATAAACCTCTATCTGCATGCCTAGACAAATGCTTGCTTTAATACCATCATTAGATGGCAAACAGCTCCACATTTTCTTTAAATAATGACTAAAGTTCCGTTAACATTACAAAAAGTAATAAATTTAGTATTAAATATCAACCGATAGTGGTTAAATGGCCTTCTTAAAAAAAGGTCTAATAAGATCGCATAATAATAGATAGTTTAAATTGAAAGAGGGTTATATGAGTAAGGTTAATAGTGAAGTTGTATTTGAGAATGAAAACTTATTTAGAGTAGTATTTTGTGCGCCAGCAGCTATTTTATTTTCGATACTCGCTGCAAATTCAGTGGCGTCATCTGGCATTGTTATATTTCAGATAATATTTGTCCTTATGGCTTTGTATTTCTCACTCTGCACTCTTGGTTATGCGGCACTTTACACTAACGAAGTAAGTGAAGGTTTAGTTGAGCGTTTTATTAAGAATGAAAATTTATCAACTTTTTTGAATAATGCGCCATTAGCGATAATTTTTGTCTCCTTATGTGTATATTCATTGTCTGCTATGCATGTTGTTTTTAACGTGATATTTGTATCAATGGCATGTTATTTCACTCTCCGTGCACTTGCTAGCGCAGCGTTTTACACTAACGACTGTTACGGCGATAACAGCTAATAAAAAATGCATACTGACTCAGACTAAACACAGTCTCTGTTCCATCTTCATAAAAGCCTGTTACAAAAGTAATGGGCTTTTTACTATTTAAAAAGCGCATCCCTCAATATTTCTCATTTAGCCCTTTGTAATGTCTTTATACAACTTTGCTGTTTACTTATTATCCTTAAATTTGTTACAAATAGACTAATCAATTGATCTGTTTCAAAAAAAAACGCTATTTCAAGCAGACAATGGCAGTTAATTAAAAATCAAATATCTCAATTCAACTTTAGAAGTATAGAAATGACTAAATACCTTTTAATCTTACTATTGCTGTTGCCCATAACAGTAATAGCCGAGAGTGAAACTACAGCCTTGCTTGAGCGAGAACATCCTGAAGCCAGTATGAAATACGTATATGGCAGTGTGATCAGAACTTTTGCCAATATCAGTGATAATGAAATGATCATCAAAATGATGACAAATGTTGAAGTCATTGTTTATGGACAGGTTCCGTTAACTTCAGTCGAGCTTGCTGAAGAACAGTTCAAAGCCATGATACCTTCACTGGTTAATGAACAATACTATGAAGTAATCCGCTTGAAAGAAAATGATCAGTTAGCACGTTTATCCGAACTTTTTGATGAAATAAGCCTTTATGCATTAAAAACTGATGGCGATGTATCGGCACTTTTTATTTTTAGAAGAAAGGCAGAAACTTTAGAATTTTTGGATATATCTGGCTTAGCTGATCTAAGTAATATCTCACCCAGTGATATTACGTCACTATACAAATTAATAGATACCTTTAACAGCAGTGATTTATTGAACTTTACTGAGGAAGAAGATGATTCTTGAAATTGATAATTTGAGTAAAAACTTTGGCAAACTCAAAGCCGTAAATAAAATAAACCTAAACATAGCTAAGGGTACTGTTTTTGGTCTGCTTGGGCCTAATGGTAGTGGAAAAACAACTACCTTAGGTATGTTACTAGGGGTAACTACACCCACTTCAGGTTCATTTTCTTGGTTTGGTCAGGGAGATTCTCCACAAATAAGAAAAAACATCGGTGCTATTCTTGAACAACCTGTTTTTTACCCTTACATGACAGGTGCTCAAAACCTCGATATTGTTTGTAAAATAAAAGAACTTCCTAAAGAACGGGTTGAGCAAGTACTGGAACAGGTAAATTTGTTAGACCGTAAGAATGATCTCTTTACCGCTTATTCATTAGGTATGAAACAACGCCTTGCTATAGCGTCAGCCTTATTGTGCAATCCTAAGGTATTAGTTTTAGACGAGCCTACTAATGGTTTAGATCCACAAGGTATTGCTGAAATCAGAGACATAATTACTGATATAGCCGATTCAGGTAAAAGTATCATTCTCGCATCACATCTATTAGACGAAGTGCAGAAGGTATGTTCTCACTTTTGTGTATTGCAAAAAGGTAATCTTATCTATCAAGGAAAGGTAGAAGATGATTTTTCAAACGACAGTTATATAGAAGTTGCGAGCGATAATAATCTGCAACTGATGTCGGCGCTGAATACTTTACCTGAAATAAAAGAGGTTACTGAACAGGAAAATATCTTGATAGTGAAAGGTGATAGCAAGATCAATAGTTTGCAACTGAACAAACATCTAATGGCACAAGGTATAGCTGTTTCACACCTTGCAACCATAACCAAAAGCTTGGAAGAACGATTTCTTGAAATATTGGCAGATCAAAATGATTAGATTATTAAAAATAGAATTAGCGAAACTCTGGCCTGCTAATTATTTTCGGATACTATTGGCTTTATGGCTAGTGGCATTTATTACCATTCCATTTGCCAGTAGTAGTTTTTTAGACTGGATGGCAAATAATAAAATGATGAGCCAAAATCCAATGTTTAATCCTAGCCATTGGCCGATATTTGATTTTGCCGATCTCTGGCAAAACCTTGCTTACATTTATAAAATGATCAGCATTTTTATGTCTTTTATTATAATCATTAGTGTTACCAATGAATTTGATTATAAAACAGTTCGACAGAATGTAATCGATGGATTTAGTAAAACAGAGTTTTGGCTGAGCAAAATAAGTTTGATCATTTGTTTTAGCGTGCTATCAGCTGTGTTGTTATTTATATTAGGTTTGATCATTGGCTACAGTATGTTTCCTATCTTTGAGATGAAATTACTGTTCACCAATATATCCTTTCTCTTTGCTTACTTTTTTCAAGTATTTTACTTACTGATGTTTGCCTTTGTTTTAAGTATTTTGATTAAACGTGCAGGCATTGTGATAGCTATTATGGTGTTTTGGATATATATAATAGAGCCTATGCTTAGCGCCATTATTGGTAGCCGTTTAGTAGATTGGCCAATGGTTGCTGAAAGTCTACCTGTAGAAGCCGGCTGGAATTTGATCCAATTTCCATTTAGAAAATATTTGTTAATGAAAACCCAAGACTTTATCAGCTTACAAGATATAGCGATTGCAGGAGCTTGGTTTGTCTTCTTCTTTTGGTCTTCTTATATGCTACTGACAAAAAGAGATTTATAGGGTAATTGTTCAACCACCTTGTGTATTTATGTTAAAGGCCTGACTTCTAGTTATTAGGCCTTTTTTCTAGAAAAATATCGAAAAAACACCTATAATGACAGTTACTTATCTATAGTATTGAATCACGGGGTGGGCATAATTAAGTGAAAAAAATTAGCTTAACGCAAGATGAAAATTTATCCTTTAAAATTAGTCAGCAGTTATCTCCACAAGAAGCACAAAGTTTAGAATTATATTTTTCAATTCCTGAAGAAATGGGCATTAATGCCATCACGCTTAGTGAAGAAAGTTATTTTCACAGTAGTATTAAAAGCCATAGTGCTTATTTCTCTCGTCTAGTACATTTACCTTTAGTTCGAAGCAGGTTTATTAGTCAAAAAAAAGGTGATCAAAGTGATTATAGAAGTAACTTAAATCTATTCTCATATCAATTTAGAGTTGCGCTTGAAACAGATATCAAACAGGCATTAAAAGAGAGCGATCAACAAGAGCTCTATCAAAATGCACTTGAACTGGTAGAACAAACTCAAGGTTTGTTAAAAAAACTTCGGCGTTATACACCTTCAGACCAAAAGTTAAGTTCTTACTTCGAAAATGTAGATAACTATTTAAGCTGGTATACCGAGCAGTCATTCCTTAATTTACTTACTAATGCACCAAAAAGCAGTGAACATGTTGAGTCGCGTGAGGTTTTATTTGAGTTATGCAGACAAGAAAATAATTACCGAAGTGAGCGTCAGTACAATTCTAAGGTAACTTTAGCTGATCCAAACCGTATCACTAATAAAATGCGTTTATTACAACGTTTAAGTGAATTTGGGGTGGTATTTAAAAGAACGACACATGATTTAGATGCAAATTTAAGACGTTTAGTCCGAGGCGGAATTACTGCTATTGTTATGGCCTTTGTGATGTCGATTGTGCTTAATGCACGCTCAGCGTTTACAGAAATCACCTTAGTTTTGATCACGTTTTTAGGGGTGATTTATGGTATCAGAGAAATATTTAAGGACGATTTAACGCAGTATATTTGGCGTAAAATACAACGAGGCCGTCCTAAATGGCAACATGTCTTTGCTGATAGTTTATCGAAAAATAAAATGTCCATGCAAACATTATGGCTTGAGTATATAAATAAAGAAGATCTACCCGCTATCGTTGAGAAGCATTTTCAAAAGCGTCGCCAACAAAATAAACAAGCAGCGCAATTATTGCATTTTCGCTGTAACTCTAAGGTGTTAACTAAAGAGTTTATGCCGGGTTTTAAAGAGATCCAGCATCAACTGTTTTTTAATTTAACACCCTTTGTACGATTTTTGAAAAAAGGAGAAGGGCGGTTATATTCACTTGAGGCTAATAAAATATCAAACCAAGCTGTTGAACGGCGTTATCAAATAAATTTATTGGTTGTGCAAGAACAAAAGATGTTGGCTAATCAAGATCAACAGTACATTCAACGCTTTAAAATAACCATGAACCGTTCCAAAATCATTAACATTGAAGCTATGGAGTCAGAGCAGAATTTTGAAGACAATTTTGGCTAGCGAGTAACTAAATTGTATTAGTGAAACGAACAACAATTCATTGGCTTTGTTTATCTTAACTGTACTTCGTTTATTTATTCATAAAGTGTTACAAATACAAGTATTTACTTTGTAATGTGTTGAGTATCAAATAGTACTTGTATGCCGCCATTGATTTAATAATGGTAATTTAACTTACTCATAAGAAGTAGACAAAATGAAGCTAAATAAAGTCTTTCCAATCCTAACAGCCGTTTTCTTTTCAGTCATTGCACACCCCAATCATGCTCAATCAGTTACTGGCAGCGAATATAAAGCCGTCGTTGAAACTGCCTATAACTATTTTAATGGCGCAGCAAATGGCGATCAAAAACTACTCGCTGAAGCGTTTGATTTAGAATTTGGTCATGTAAAGATGATCACTACTGACAAAGAAACCGGCAAGGAAGTGATTAGAACTGTGCCGTTAAAAGAGTTTGCTGGTTATTTTAAACAAGCGACTAAAGATACATGGCATGCAAACATTCTATCTGTTGATATTGTTGATGAGAAAATGGCGATGGTAAAACTTGATTTCCAAACACCTAAAACTCATTACATTGACTATTTGGTCATGTATAAACGTGATGGTGATTGGCGTATTATTAATAAAACCTTTGTATCAAAGAAAAAACCAATAAAAACAGAGAAGTAAGTTGATCGTGAATCTATCCACTAAATTAGAAAAGTTAGCCTTCATATTAGTTTTATTGATGACTTTGTTGCAGGTATTCTATGGCATGTTTGCCTATTTTGATCCCTCTACATTTGCTAATGTAAGAGGAACTGAGCTATTTTCTGCTATGGATGATGACTGGATCACCATATATGGTTCTCGTACTCTTTTTATTACTTTAGTGCTTGGTTATCTTTTATATTCTCGAAATTATCTGGTACTGATGTGGTGTGCTTTATTTGGCACCATCATGCCGATTACTGATGGTTTTCTAGCGTATGAAGCCCAAGCACCAGCCAAAGTTGTTATTAAGCACTTGGCAACGATATTGTATTTAGTAGTGACCTTTTTTGTTTTAAAAAAGCTTGTAAGTAAAAACGCGTTAGAAACAAAGTAAGGGTAGTAAGTCATTGAAAAATACACTGTTAAATACTATCAATATTATTATTGTTTCTGGATTATTCTGTCTCAGCTTGTTTGTAAATAGTGAACAGATTCCAGAAAACCATCAGGCGTTAGCGATCCCCTATGAATTGATAACAGAGTCTCATCAATCAAATATCATCGTCAGTGGCGATAGCATAATTATTAGGGCTAAAAAGGGCACTGATTTATATACTAATTCTAGTGGTTCAAGCACAACAGATAACGCACCAAGGATATTCTTTAAACCAAAAGCAGACTTTAGTTTAAGTGCCAAACTTACCGCAAACTTTACTTCTGCATATGATGGTGGTGCTTTATATGTTTATAGTGATAGCAATAACTGGGCAAAGCTCTTGTTTGAACGATTTAAATCTGGAGATAATGGCATTGCGTCTACTGTTACCAAGAACTTTGGTGACGATGTATATCATAACTTAATAATCAATAATGAGATTTATTTCAAAATAGTTAGAAAGGAAAATACTTTCATTTTTTATTATTCAATCAATGGTGAAGAATGGTTGTATAGAAGGTCTTTTAACTTGAGCTCACAAGAGCCCATTAAAGTTGGATTTATTACTCAATCACCTTTGAGTAAAACTCACCAAGTAGAATATTCTAATATTGTCTTTAATGAATAAATGAGTCATTTTGTTTATTGAGAAACATTACCTTCTAGATTAAGATAATAAAGTTTCGTTCTCACATAAATAACTATAAATTAAAGGGAAAACATTGTTATGGCGGCACACAATAAAATTAATTA
>Ga0105356_10006812_pt1 | contig 10616 bp, 6 predicted proteins | sample GOMGulsemesocosm_3_FD_83502 | JGI IMG/M metagenome (GOLD analysis project Ga0105356, IMG submission 83502) | Methane-oxidizing microbial communities from mesocosms in the Gulf of Mexico - GOM9D Gulf of Mexico | ecosystem: Environmental > Aquatic > Marine > Cold seeps | place: Gulf of Mexico...
AGAAAACTTAATGTCAAATGCAGTAACTTCAGGACCTACATAGTCAAAACATACCGCCATATCGTCTTGTAAAAATTGATCTAAACCACCAAAACCGTCAAAACCAGGAATGATTGATTGTCTATGCCAGCCACCTTTTGGAGTTGAGCCAAATTGTGGTCCAGAAAATCCTATAACACCTGCCGTTGCTGCATTTTCTACTGATAACGCTTCTTGGAAAGAAGAGCCATTAGCTGTGTATGCACCAAAGTTCATATTATCGTAGGCGTAAACCATTTCATAAGCCCCTTCAGCAGAATCATAATCACGTGCTAAAATCACTTGAGCATCAACTTTGGTGGTTGAGTCTGCATTTGCTTTCCAAGGTGTACCTGGAGGACAACCACGGAAACCACAAACACCATCAGGTTGTACATGTTGTAAATTATCCCACTCAATTAGAACATGAGAGCCAACATTATTTTCGTCTACTAACTGTACAAAAGAAATACCTGATACACCGTCACCATTATCATCTAATGAGTATGGAGCACCAAATTGCATACCATTTGCACCAAAACCTGCAGCTCCATGCCAAAAGACCCCCATATTGGCCCAATAAAATGGATTAAAGTCTGTGCTGTATGACATGTTACCTGCACCAAACGTAGGATGCCATTGACCTAACATATTGACCATACCATTACTATGCACATATATGCTGTTAGTTTTAGCCAAAGCTGTTGTCTCTGTGCCATACAAAGAAAACTGCTCACCGTCCGCGGCTCGTGTATCTTGGAATATTTCATTAAAGGTTATTTGTAGTGGTGCTTCAGCATTCGATGCAGGTGCACCGACGGTTGGAGCAAAACCATACTCGCTCAAATCAACATAACCACCATCACCTACAGGTGTTTGACACATAGGATCTGTTAATGAGTTAGTGATGGTATAAGAGCGTTCTATATCACGACTGTCAGTTTGAATTCCTGAGATAGTAAAATGATTACCTTCAATCGTAATATCTGCATCAATAAAGCGGTTATCAGCCATTATCACACTTTCAGCGATAAGCTCTAAACCGTCAGGGATGGTACCTGTGATGGTATAGTTACGATCAATACCGGTAGAGTTTGCCATTACTGACATTTGATAAGCTATTGTTTGACCTATCATAGCCCCTTCACGACTATCTGCGATGGTTATTTCATCGCGATCTCTAGTGAAGCTGGTGGATACCATACCAATATTGTCGGTATTCGCTCCATCAGTGCCAAAATCTAGTGCTGAATAGAGTTTATCTCCTAATGTCCAGTCATTGTAATCTAGTGTTAGGGCAACATTACTCAATGCTTCCGTGGTACTGGTTGCTGGCGCACTCACAGAAATACTGGCTGCCACATCATCAAGCACAACTGCAGTAGAAATGGTGTGCTTAAAAGTTGCTGGTTCCATTCCTGCTGCATAGTTACGATCAAAGTTATGCTCTTGAAAGGCTATCCAATAGTTACCTGCTTCAGGGTTAGGTAGGTTACACCAGTCTTTGATTTCAGTAGAGCTAACAACGGATTTACAAATAGCTTCTTCGTCATATTGAATGATGCCATCTTCGTTAGCATCGATACCAAGATAGATACCAGCATTGCCAATGGGAGCTGTTTTTTCATTACCATCAATCGGCATGCCATGTTCGAGAACTTCAGCAATAAAACGTTTGGCATTTTCAGGTACTTGAACCCATTCTACATGCACTAAAGATTCATCTTGCGCTATTTCAAATAAGTTAGAACCACTACCTGTTGCTCGTTCAATTAGCTCAATTTCTTTAATGTTACCTTTAACAGGCTCATATGCTGTAACCTGTAAATCAGGCGCATTGCCTAAAGGCAAATTGTTAATCGCATGTGTTGACGTATTGCCGTGGCTATTAAAGCCTGCGACTTCAGGTAATTCACCACTGTCTAAGACCATTTCTACGTTCATCTTGGCGGTAGGTACGGCTTCGCTTTCGTGACTAAGATGCACTTCTCCCATGACTGTTAAGCCACGTGGTGAAGAGTATGAATTACGAGAGTCAACCCAAGAGCCAGTAATGATTAGCCGTTGAGTTTCTCCTGCATTGAGGGTAAATTCTGCTGGAGAAACGTTGATGCCCACACTGTACTCGTTAGTTTCAGTGGTTGCAGTCCAACTACCATCAACGGTCGCTGTTACTTCACGCACCCAAGTACAGGCTTGATAACAATTTGCGTCTACCATATTTGGTGTATTCAATGCGCCAATGTTACCACCTATAGTAGGGTTAGCAGTTGTATAGTTTTCTACTGGTACATGCATGACAAGGCCTGAGTGAACCGCTTTATCAACTTGCGCGATTCCTGAGCCATAAAACCAAGTGTTCGTGCTATCAGGACGGCCGAATTTGTCACCGACATTATCGTTGGCTGTTAACTGCATTGCTGACATCACTTCTGAAGGAGACCAGTGAGGGCGTGCTTGTTTGATTAACGCCAATGCCCCAGCAATGTGTGGTCCAGACATTGATGTTCCACTAATCGAGATCATGTCTGTTGCTTGTGGATAGTTAGTAAAGGGTTGATCGTCTGAATAGGCTGAGTATATATCAGAACCCGGCGCGGCAATACTTGGCGCGGTTGACTCTCGATACTCATCAAAGTATGCATGACCAATAGAGCTAAATGGAGATATTGCATCAGCATATTGATTATTTACAACAGCTTTAGTCTCTGTTGCAGGAATTGTTGCAACATGATCTGTTCCATCATTTAACCAGTTAACCATATGAGTTGCATCATACTTATCCATTTGCATGGTAGGGATATTATGAGGCAAAGTGGTATAAATATCTTGCGATGAGTCATTAGTATTATAAATAATAACAGCGCTAGCACCGCCCGCTTCAACGTTGGCAGACTTAGAGATTAACGCAACATCACCACGTTCACACATAACGATTTCGCCATTGGCAAAGGTACCTGGTGCAAAAGCATGTTCACAAAGTGAGTCACCAAAATTTTCAGCGAGCACAACAGGGCCAGTAATTGCTGAAGTGGTGATACCTTTTATGTCGGTATTATAAGCTGATGGAATTGCTGTACCACTATAACTTAAAGCTTCAAGTCGTTGGCTGCTGTCAACAACAAATTGTCTGCCATGTTGGGTCGATGCTACTGATAGTAACCATGGGGAGACATGGCTAACCGTTTGATAAGCTCCTGAGTTACCTGAAGATGCCGCGACGTTTATACCTGCTTCATGTGCCGCTAAGAAGGCCAGCTCAACCGGATCTTCATGCGGAAACCAGCCACCAGAAATAGAATAATTTAATACATCAACACCATCAAGGATCGCTTGTTCAATTGCCGCTACACCAGCGACATTAGGGCAACCTCGGTATTTATCACTGCCACCAATGCCTGGATAACACACTTGGTATGAAATAATATTTGCATGAGGAGCAATACCTGACATGCGCTCTATTTCTAAGCCTGTTTCTATACCTGAATGTTGATTTGCCATTGCTGGTAATTTATAAGGTACATTGGTCAATACATTACCTGCAGCGATACTGGCAGTATGAGAGCCATGTCCCTGATAATCTTCACCAGTTGCTGGACGAGATTCAATAAAGTCAGCATCGCTATACGCTGCGGTAATGATAGGGTGTGACCATATTCCAATGAGTTTGTCGTTACATAAACTTTCTTGACCTTCAAGATTACAATCGTGTAAAAAATTACCACTGCCCAATGGGTTTTCAACTTGATAGCCGTCACCTCCGGTTGCAGCAAATGAAGGGTGATCGGAATTGATACCTGTATCAATAACACCAACGAGCATACCTTCACCTTTAAGGCCTGCTTCACCTGATTCTTCTGAAAAGTTGTCATCTTCCCATACTGCTGGAACATTAGTACGAGTTGGAGCAACATCCATTAATAACTCATGGTTTACCACACGAGAAATAAATGCGACCTGATTAACTTTGGCAAGTATTTCAGCTTCATCTTGGGTTAAAGTAGCTGTAACAGCATTCAAGGCTACCTGAAAGTCATCTTCAATATGTAATGAAATCCCCACTTTTTTTGCATTACTGACAAATTCACTTTGCTTTGTTTTTAGTTTGGCTACATAAGCGTTAATCGTCGTATCGTTACGTAAATTTCTGTTACGAGTACCTGATGTGGTATTGGCAAATAAGGCTTTAGTAGCACCATTACCTTGCGCATCACCATCATATAAAGCTGCTGGTGCACCTTTTAAACGAATGATGTAAGTGTGAACACCTGTGATGTCTGCCTCTCGAACAAACTTCCGCTTTGATGAAAGTTGAACATTTAGTCCACTTCCTTCAAGTAGTAACGAGTACTTTTCCTCTAAAGAATTTTCCATTCTTGCTTTAGTAGCAATGCTACTCAAATTTATTTTCTGGAGAGAATATGTTTTCCCTTGTGTAGATGTTGCGTTTGCCATGCCTGCTGCGTATAACGCAGCACTGACAAACAGCACCGATTTTCTTAATATCATTAAAATGTTCTCCAATTATTTTTATATTTATATGCCAATTATAAATTGGCTGTATAAGTTATAATCGAAGTGATATTTAGAGTGTTAGTAAATCTATGTAAGGTTTTGTATTGTGGAACTATTAGTTCGAATTTCTTCTAGTTGCTTGTATTTTAAGCTTTTTATGTTTTTGTGTTTTTTTTATTAAATTATAAAATGATCACGATAAGCTATATGTTCAGGGAGGGGGGTAAACAATATTTGTTTTATTTCGGTAAAAAACTTTTGTAGGCTTTTGTACATATGTATTAATTATAGTCAAATAATTTGATAAGGTAAGCCTGATTTGTATTTTCCTTTTTAAATTAAGTATACCTGTTTTGTTATGAAATTATTTTTCCTTATTTTCGCTTTATTTTCTATTAGTCTCTCTTTCGTTACTTCTGCATTTGAATCAAATGAAGTTGATATTAGTCAATGGAATTTTTCTTTATACCTAGGAGATGCAAAGATTGAAAACCCATTAATTAAGCAAGATGATTTAGATGTTAATTTATTTGCATCTATTAATTATTATGGAGATAAATTCTTTATAGATGGCACAACCATAGGTTACAGTTTATTTGAGAGTGAAAATTTGTTAGTTGATGCTGTAGGGGCGTTAAATGAAGATGGTTTGTTTTTTCATTTTAATGACCATAAAAATTATACTCTAGTTAACATTTTAGGCTTTAAGCCTAATGGTGGTGGTGTGAGGGACATTGACCTTAATGGTTTTGACGCAATAGATAGGAATATCTCATACCTTGCAGGTGTAAATGTTTCTTTCATGAACGATTACTTTACAACTCAAGTTGCATTTTTAAATGACATAACGGGTGTTCATGGTGGTAATGAAGTGAGGTTAAGTTTTTCAAAAAACCTGACTTTCTCTTGGTTAGAATTTTATTTTGAATTTGGTCAAGTTGATAAAAGCGAGCAACTCGTAAAGTATTATTATGAATTCCAACCTTCTGAACTTTCATTCTTGAGAAGTAATTATGAAGGTAAGAGTACAATTAATCGTTATGTAAAAATTCAATTAGACGTACCTTTAACTCACTCTTTAACCTTTATGGCTTTAGTAAAAAAGACAAATGTTGGTGATAGTATTAAAGAGAGTTTTATTGTTGAAAAAGATACTTATTTATCTAGTTTTATCGGCTTAAGGTATAAATTTTAAATAATAATGAAATTATTCTATTCTTTTATACAGCTAACTATCTTTATGTTCTTTTTTATGAACAGTGTGAGCGTGTTTGCTTTTGAGAGTGGATCTCCTGCTTTTAAAAATGAAGAAATTGATATAATTGAATTCGAAATGTACCCTTTGATTTGTGTGCTTACAGCTGAGCAAAACACATGTAAACGTAATATTACAATTACTCTTGAAGAGATACCAACCGAAAGAATATGTATTTATGTAAAAGATCAACTACAGACTAAACAATGCTTTTCTGATTTAAAAGTTAAATCTTTAAAATACAAAGTTCATGCTGATAAAAATATATTACTGGTAATGCGAGGAGACGTTTCTCGTCAAGTTTATGGTTTAAAAGAATTTAAAGTTATTCAATATAAACCAAAAAGGTTACGTCGCAGATTTGGTTGGGGATTATTGTAAAATAATGAATATATATGAGTTTTAAACCACTGTGCAAATTGCTATTAATTGAAGATGATCTCCCTTTGGCATCTTTAACTTGCCAGTATTTACGTAAAAATCAATGTGATGTCGTACACATAGCTACGGGGGCTGAATTTGATCTCCTAGCAAATATTGATGAATTTCAAATTGTTTTATGCGATGTAATGCTGCCAGATACCGATGGTTTCTCATTAATTAAAAGAATTAAACAAAATACAACTTGTCCAGTTTTGTTTTTGACTGCCTTAGATGAAAGCATAGATCAAATACAAGGTTTGGAATTAGGCGCAGTCGATTATATAGTTAAACCTATAGACCCTCCTGTATTACTTGCTCGTATCAATGTACAGCTGAGAATTAACAAAAAAGTACTAAAGGAAAATAATAATAAAATTATTCTAAATAACTTAGTACTTGATAATCAATTTAAAAAAGCATTTTTTAACGATGAATTAATTCTTTTAACAATTCAAGAATTCGAAGTGTTATTCATATTAGCTCAAAATCATTTGATCATTTTACCTAGAGAACAATTGTTTAAACAAGTAATAGGAAGAGAGTATGATGGTTTAGATCGTGCTGTAGACCTTGTTATAAGCAGATTACGTAAGAAGTTTGAACAATTAAATTTGTCATTTATTTCAATTCGTTCTATTCGGGGAAAAGGTTATTTGTTCGATTGCGAATCTGGCTTGAGTCTTAAATGAAACTCCAGTTTGTTCGCTTATATTTATTAATACTTCTTATTGCTAGTTTAGTCGTTTTTTCTTTTAGTCAAATCTATCAACAATTATACCCAAGTGAACCAACTTACCAAGTTAGTGTCAGCCAAATATTTTCTTTATTGCAAAAAAAAACTTTTCAAAAAAAAATGAAACTTGTTAGTAAGAAGACAGTTTCAATGCCCCTTGCATTAGAAAGACTATTACAACAGGGACAAATTATTAAACTTGTTGATGATGCTAATGCTGAGTTTTATTACCAAAATTCAGATAAGTTGAATTATTATCAGTTTGGTCCTTTCTTTTCAGCCAAAGAAGAAGCTAATGGCAATGAACTCTATTTTATAATTCTTTTTTATTCTGTATTAGCTGTAATGTTATTAGCGTTTATTTGGCCATTATTTAAAGAGTTGGCAAAACTTCAAGAACAAGCTTTAGCTTTTGGTAAATATTTAGAACCTATTGAAAGTGGCATCAATCCGGGATCAAGTATTTATCCATTAGCGGATACTTTCGACAAAATGTCACATCAAATAGTTGAAAGTATGCAAATGCACCAAGACTTATCCCGAACTATTGCTCACGAAATACATACTCCGTTAGCACGAATGAAGTTTGTTACAGAACTGATCAGTTCAGATATAGAAAAAGAGCAAAAATATCGTTTAAATGCAGATATTGATGAGATTCAACAGTTAATGGCAGAATATTTATCTTTTGAACGACTAGAACATGAGCATTACTCTATGGAAAAAAAGTTATGCGATGTCCCCTCATTTATTAAAAAATTATCGGAAAAGTACTCTTATCAAACCAGTAATATAGAATTAAAATTCAGTTTTAATAATGATAGTGCTTATTTTAATGAGCATGCAATGAATCGTGCGATTCAAAATTTAATTAATAACGCTCTTCGCTACGCTAAATCGATTATCAATGTGGAATTTTCTATAAATGACAAAACTTGTCAGATAATTATTTCTGATGATGGTGTTGGTGTTAGTAGTGAAGCTAAAAAGTTAATGCAACCTTTCGTTCGTAAAGCTGCTAATGATTCAGCGGATAAAGGGTTTGGTTTAGGCTTATATATTGTAAGAAAAATACTTATTTGGCACCAAGGGCACTTAAGTCTTGATAATTGTTCAAAACTTAATGGTGCAATGGTAACAATCTCATGGCCAAATAAAAGTTAACCATACCTGTTTGCTCATCATGTGTTTCACATTCGTGAACTCGTTACTGTTGTAGATCATTTTGTATGTAAAGGTTATGTTGTCGATAACAACAATCCAACACTAACACTTTCATGGGTAGGTTAACTGTCTTTTTAAAGTAGCAGAGCAACGAATAAAGTAGACAGTAGCTGTTAATAAGTGGTAAAAATCTTCATCGACACACTTTCGTGACATTAATAACAATAACTAAAATAAGAAAACCTATGACAACAGAAAACACCTCAATAGAAAATCAGTCGCTTTTTGGCAAGCTAAAAGCCATTAATATCGTTAATCAAATTATCATTGCAATTGTTTTTGGTATTTCACTAGCGCTTATTTCCCCTGAAATTGCAAAATCATTTTCTATGCTGGGAAGTTTATTTGTTAGCGCGCTAAAAGCAGTTGCTCCAATTTTAGTTCTCGTTTTAGTCGCTTCTTCAATAGCTAACCAAAAACCTAACAGTGATGCGAAATTAAAGCCTATTGTCGGTCTTTATTTATTCGGAACAATTAGTGCTGCTTTAGTTGCTGTCACTTTAAGTTTTATGTTTCCTGTGCAATTAACTTTAGATTTGGTAGGCGCTAGCGCTAATCCACCACAAGGTTTAGGTGAAGTTCTAAGAACATTAGCGTTTAAAATTGTTGATAATCCTTTCAATGCTGTTGCTACCGGTAATTTTATTGGGATTTTAGCTTGGGGATTAGGTTTCGGATTCGCTTTAAAAAAAGGCAGTGATTCAACAAAAGTAATGGTTCATGACTTTGCTGAAGCTATTTCAAGCGTTGTGAAGTTAGTTATACGCTTTGCACCACTGGGCATAATGGGCTTAGTGGCAAATACGGTAGCAACCACTGGCTTTGAAACTTTAGGTGAGTTCAAACATTTAGTGTTATTACTTCTAGGTTCAATGCTTATTATTGCATTAGTCATTAATCCGATAATTGTATATTTTATCATGCGTAAAAATCCATACCCGCTAGTGTTAACGTGTTTGAAAGAATCGGGAATTACCGCATTTTTTACTCGAAGCTCAGCAGCAAATATTCCAGTAAATATGGAATTATGTGAAAAATTAGATTTGCACGAGGATACTTATTCGGTTTCGATTCCTTTAGGAGCAACCATTAATATGGCTGGAGCCGCTATTACAATTACTGTGTTAACGCTTGCTGCAGCGAATACATTAAATATTGAAGTAGATTTTGCTACGGCAATTCTCCTTAGTATTATTGCTTCTGTATCTGCTTGTGGTGCTTCAGGTGTTGCAGGAGGGTCGTTATTACTCATTCCTCTTGCGTGTAGCTTGTTTGGTATCGATAGTGCTATTGCAATGCAAGTTGTTGCGATAGGCTTTATTATTGGCGTTATTCAAGATTCAGCTGAAACTGCGCTAAATAGTTCAACGGATGTTGTCTTTACGGCAGCTGCCTCGCATCATATCACTAAAAACTTAGAGTAAATTATGTGATAACCGCCATTAATTATCGGTTAATGGCGGTTATTGAGATAATGATATTGCTCAGCTTTAAACTTATCGACCTAGCATACCTTTATTTCTCTATTTATCTATACAAAGTAATTGAACGCTTACTTTCATATCAATTACTATTCAATTAGCAACCTAGTTATTCGGCTCTATGAACTCCCGTCTTTATTAAGCTTAAGTGCCTAGCACTCACTTTTATTTACAGGCATAATAGCCTCAAATATCACACCCCAAAAATTATCGGAATAATATATGCCTACTGAAAATGCTTTGAAAGCGCGCAGTAACAATAGCTGTGAACTATGTAGTTCAACGGAAAATTTAGCGGTATTTCCTGTGCCACCTACGAGTGATTTAAGTGCTCAACAGTGTGTGTACCTTTGTGATACTTGTACGACACAGATTAATGGTGATAGCGATTTAGATGTTAATCACTGGCGTTGTTTGAATGACAGTATGTGGAATCAAGAGCCAGCGGTTCAGGTTATGTCTTATCGTATGCTTCATAAACTTTCAGCGGAAAGCTGGGCGCAAGATGCTTTAGAAATGATTTACATGGAAGACGAAGTAAAAACCTGGGCAGAGCAAGGCATTGCTGCTGCTGAGCGAGAGGGACCAACGCGTGATAGTAATGGTGCAGAATTGCAAGATGGCGATGACGTTACCTTGGTTAAAGATTTGAAAGTAAAAGGAGCAAACTTTACCGCAAAACAAGGCACTTTGGTTCGTGGTATAACGTTAACCGATAACCCTGAGCATATTGAAGGTAAGGTTAACGGTACGCGAATTGTATTGGTTTCGGCGTATTTGAAAAAAGCTTAAACAAACAGCTATATTTTAAAAAGCCCTTTCTATAAAGGACTTTTATGTTCAGGATGAACGGTATAACGTGATGGCATGGATGCCAATGAACGTATATGTTCACGATGAACGTGTGCGTATTTTAAAATAGGTTAAAGCCAACGTCTTACTTTTACTTGGTACTCTATATATTGCT
>Ga0105356_10006815_pt1 | contig 10613 bp, 9 predicted proteins | sample GOMGulsemesocosm_3_FD_83502 | JGI IMG/M metagenome (GOLD analysis project Ga0105356, IMG submission 83502) | Methane-oxidizing microbial communities from mesocosms in the Gulf of Mexico - GOM9D Gulf of Mexico | ecosystem: Environmental > Aquatic > Marine > Cold seeps | place: Gulf of Mexico...
ATATGCACCATTAGCTCAGCTGGATAGAGCGTCGCCCTCCGGAGGCGAAGGTCGCAGGTTCGACTCCTGCATGGTGCGCCATTTTTACTTTAAAACCCTCCTCTACCAAGCGATAAACGCAAAATTTTTCTCTTCATATTATATTATGGTTAAGATATCCCAACCTATAATTAAAATTATTATCATCAGAATTTAACTTTTTGTCTTACCTAGTTAGAGACAATTATACTATTGAATAATCGTATAAATTTCGACGTGACGACGCAATAAATAATGTTAGAATGCTAAACATAGCCTTAGGTTAACATTAATAAAAAACAACAATGACAAGATTAATCAACTACTTATTACTTTTACATTTTCTCGCTATATTAATGTCTCCGCTAACCTTAGCTGCAGAATTTGTTGGCTCCAAAGAATGCCAAACATGCCATGAGCAAGAGTATAAAGATTGGCAAGGTTCACATCATGATATGTCGATGAAACACGCAAGTACCTCCTCAGTACTTGCAGACTTTAATAATGTAAAATTTAAAGAGGCAGATAAAGAAAGTCGTTTTTATAAAAAAGGAAGTGAATTCTGGGTCAATATTCAAGGACCCGATGGCGAATTTCATGACTACCAAATAAAATACACTTTTGGCTATGAGCCATTACAGCAGTACATGGTGGAGTTTGAAGATGGTCGAGTGCAATTAATTCCCTTCGCTTGGGATTCAAGAGCAAAGACCCTAGGTGGTCAACGATGGTTTAATTTATACCCTAACTACACAAAAAATCACCAAGATTTCTTTTGGACCAATACAGGGCAAAATTGGAACTACATGTGTGCAGATTGCCATTCGACCAACGTAGATAAAAACTTTGATCTTAAAACAAATAGCTACAAAACAACTTACAGTGAAATAAATGTAGGCTGTGAAGCATGTCATGGCCCCGCTAGTGAACATTTAGCCTGGTCAAAAAAGCCAGACAAAAACTCAATAACTCACCAAAAAACGTTGGGCTTTAATCGTAACTTGTCTAAAGCAGTTCAAACATGGGTAAAAAAACCTGGTTTCAACACCCTTAAGCCAAAAGACATTAATCATTCTCAGCAAACTTTAGTATGTGCACAATGTCACAGTAGAAGAACACAAATCAGCAACAAAGATCACATTAATGCTAACCAGTTTGGTGAACGGTATTTATTATCCTTAATCACTAGCGATACCTATTATCCTGATGGTCAAATATATGATGAAGTGTTTGTTTATGGCTCTTTTTTACAAAGCAAAATGTATCAAAATGGTGTGGTATGTAGTAATTGTCACGATCCCCATACGGCACAATTAACCATGCCAGAAAAAGTAGTTTGCCTGCAATGTCATCAAGCACAAACTTATGCTCAAAAAAAGCATCATCAACACAATGAAGATTCAAGTGGTGCACAATGTGTGAATTGTCATATGCCGCAAACAACTTACATGGAAATTGATAAACGCAGGGACCATGGCTGGCACAAACCTAGCCCGGCAATGGCAAAATCATTTGGTACACCCGATACCTGTTTAACATGCCATGAAGATAAAGATAGTCAATGGAGCGATGAACAGGTAACAAAATGGTTTGGGAAAAAAACGTGGGAGACAACAGAGCCATTCGCCCCAGTATTTGCAATATCCGATGCACAATTTCAAAATATGTCACAACAGTTATCAAAAATATCTCAATCTCATGAATACAGTGAAATAATAAGAGCATCAGCCTTATCACGGTTAGCAAACTATTCCGATACCAATAGTCTTATTGCTGTTGCTAGAAATGCTAAACATCCAGATACGCTAGTAAAACGTGGGGCTATCACTGGAGCAGCTAATATTCCGCTAACAGAAAGGTGGCGAATTTTATCCCCCTTGTTAGCAGATCCTGTTTTAGTGGTTAGAGCAGAAGCGGCAAGATCTTTAGTGTCATTATGGGTTAATTTAACTGACGGTCAAAAACAAGCATTACAACCTTCACTCAAAGAATATTTAGCAATGCAAGATTTCAATGCTGATCGTGGTTATGCTCACACAAATAAAGCAATTGTATTTGGTTATCAACAAAACGACAACGCCGCAATATCAGCGTTTGAAGCGAGCTTTCGCATAGAGCCTTATTTTGCTTCAGCTTATGTCAATATGGCTGAGTTTTATCGTCAGCGCCAACAAAACACCAATGCAATAAAAGTATTACTACGTGGTATTAACGCAAACCCAGATGACAGTGCTTTACCATATAACCTTGGTCTTGCGTATATCCGTGATAAACAAACCGAAAAAGCACAGCACTATTTTTATGATGCATCGACAAAAGCTAAAACTAATGCTAACTATTACTATGTTTATGCGCTTTCATTACAGACAAGTCATCCTAAAAAAGCGGAACAAGCCTTAGGCACAGCTTATAGCATTAGTGGTAGTCCTCAGCATTTATATACCTTATGTAACCTTCAAATAGACAATAAATCATTTGAAGCCGCTCAATGTATAAAGGCGTTAGAAAAACTAGCTCCACCTAATGTAATTGTAGAATTAAAAGAAAAAATGAATACTGTAAAATAGCACCTAGACAGAGTTATTATGCTACGAGGCAGTACTGGTTACCTTCTACTTCAACGAATTGATGAAGACTCAATAGAATACTGCTAGTGGTTTATATTGGAATGACAAATTAAAGGAACTCACATGAGCCAAAGTTTAGAAGCCTTACAACAACTCAAAAAGCAAATTGAACAATCCGTCATTGGGCAATCACATGTAGTAGATTGTTTGTTACTTGCTTTGTTAACCAATGGTAACGTCTTGCTTGAAGGCTTACCTGGCACAGCAAAAACTCGCTCTGTTAAAAGCCTTGCTAAGTCATTAAGCGTCGATTTAGGTCGTGTGCAATTTACACCGGATTTATTGCCATCAGATGTTACAGGAACCGAAGTTTATCAAGAAGTAGATGGCAAGCCGAAGCTAACTTTCCAGCAAGGACCCGTATTTAACAATATTTTACTTGCCGATGAAATAAACCGCTCGCCAGCTAAAGTACAGGCTGCGCTACTAGAGGCCATGGAAGAAAGACAAATCACAGTGGCTGGTAAAACCTATAAACTGCCTGAATTATTTATGGTATTAGCCACACAGAACCCCATTGAACAAGAAGGTACTTACCCTTTACCTGAAGCACAAATGGATCGGTTTATCATGAAGGTAATGGTTGATTATCCTGATGATGAAGCGGAAGCACAAATTATTAACTTAGTACGAAGCGAAGAACATAGTGAAGTAGTATTTGAGCGAATAGATCCTGAGCATATTTTTACTGCACGCAAAGAGATTCATGAAATCCACATGAGCGAAACAATTGTGGATTATATTGTCGCCATTGTGATGGCAACAAGAAAGCCAGAACGCTATGCAAACTCCCCCTTAAAACAATGGATCAATGTTGGTTCAAGCCCGAGAGCAAGTATTTCACTTGATAAATGTGCTCGTGCAGCAGCATGGTTAAAGGGTAAAACTTTTGTTGACCCTGAAGATGTCAGAAGCATTGTGCATGCTGTACTACGACACCGATTAGTGCTTACTTATGATGCTATAGCCGATAATATTACACCAGATCAGGTTATTGATGAGTTGTTGGCTCAGGTTGCTGTTGCCTAAGGACTTGTTATGACAAATTCTGATCACACAAATCAAGGTGATGGGCTTGTTTATGCTAACTTAAATGAGCTACGGCGCTTACAATTTAAAACCCGAGGGTTCTCATTTTTACCAAATCAACCTGCCAATAGTCTGTTATCAGGCAAACATGTATCAAAGCTACGCGGCCGAGGTTTAAATTTTGAAGAGTTGCGGCATTATCGTCCAGGTGATGATATTCGGGCCATGGACTGGAAAGTAACACAACGTACCGGTAAGCCGCATATTAAAGTCTATACCGAAGAAAGAGAACGCAATGTCTATATCGCTGTAGATCAACGTATGACTATGTTTTTTGGTAGCACCCACAAAATGAAGTCTGTGATAGCCAGTGAGCTTGCTGCATTAATGGCTTGGCGAGTTATAGAAACAGGCGATCGTGTCGGTGCGCTAATTTATAATGATACAGATATTAAAGTCATTCCCGCTAAACGTGGCCGTCAGCACGTTGTCGGGATATTGGCTGAATTGATCAATAAAAACCACGAGTTAAAATTATCCGATAAAGACAACAATGTAACAAATCAGTCTTTCACTCGTTCATTTAACCAAATGCTTGCTAAGCTCAGCAATATTAGTGGTCATAACTCCCTTATTATCTTGATAACGGATGGCCATGGCTGGGATGAACAAAGTAGTGATTATATAAAAAAATTGCGACAACATAGCGAGATTATCGCCTGTCATGTCAATGACCCTCTTGAAATGAATTTGCCTGAGATGTCACAAATGGTCGTCAGTGATGGTAAGTCACAGATTCAATTTTCCTCACAAAACAAAGTCACTCAGAACAAGTACCAAGCAGAAATAGCCCGTCAGTTAAAAACATATGCCGATACAGCAAAGAGATATCGTATTCCACTATTGTCAATTGACACAGTAACACCTGTTGATAAACAAGTGCGTAAATTATTGGGTGGAGGCTAACATGGACACTAGTATTATTTCTACAGCCTCAATTTCGTTTGATAGACCTTGGGGAAATTATTTACTTGAAAAAATAGTAGAGACTCAGGCACCTCCTTCAATTAGTTGGCTGCCACAAACATTAGCTTGGCAAATACTATTTATCTCATTAATTATTTTCATTATCGGTAAAAGTTATCGTGCATTAAAATGCTATCAAGCTGACCGTTATCGACGTGATGCGTTAAAATGGCTGCTTCAATATCAACACGAAGATGAGTTCACTTTTTACCCGCAACTTCCACTATTATTGAGAAAAACAGCGTTAGCAGCCTTTAAACGATCCGTTGTCATTCCTTTATCAAGCTCCGCGTGGGAGCATTGGCTAGATGCACAATGTGAGCAAAGTAACTTTGTTTCTGAATGCCCTAACCTTTTACATCAGTTGGCCTTTGCACCACAAATCAAGTTAACCGATAAACAAAAACAAAGCTTGTTTATCCAAGTAGAGAGCTGGATAAAGCACCATAGGAGGCATGATGATTGAATTTGCTCACCCTGAACTTTTTTTATTAACTCCCCTACCATTACTTGTTACCTGGTTAGCGCCGGCCTACAAAGAAAGAAAGGCTTCAGTTAAAGTCCCTTACTTTGCTCGCTTAGTTGATGTAACGGGCGAAAAGCCACAAAGTGGCGCAGTTCTACTCAATCGAAAACTTATGCAACAAGTACTTATCATTTTTGCTTGGCTTTGTATTGATACCTCCATGGCAAAACCCGAAAGTATTGGTCCTGTTATCAATCAAACTAAAGCCGCGCGAGATCTGATGATCGCGGTAGATTTATCAGGCTCAATGTCAGTGGCAGATTTCACCTTAGAAAATAAACAAATGGTTGATCGACTTACCGCTGTTAAACAAGTGTTAACCGGTTTTGCTCAAAATAGGGAACATGACAGACTAGGCTTAATTTTATTTGGCGATGCTGCATATCTACAAGCACCTTTTACCGCCGATATTACCACTTGGTTGGCGCTGCTTGAGGAAACTGAAATAGGTATGGCCGGACAAAGTACCGCATTTGGTGATGCCATAGGATTAGCCATTAGCGTTTTTGAGAGCTCTGAGACCAAAAAGCGTGTACTTATCGTATTAACTGATGGTAATGATACTGGTTCAAAAGTACCACCGGTAGAAGCCGCTAAGGTGGCAGCAGCTTATGATATCAAAATATATACTATTGCCATTGGTGACCCAACAGCGGTTGGTGAAGAGAAGGTTGATTTAGAGGTGTTACAAAAAATGAGTGATTTTACCGGTGGTAAAAGCTATCAAGCACTCAATACCGAGGAATTAGCGCAGGTCTACGATGAAATAAACACCATGGAGCCTGAGCAATTTGACTCATTATCTTTTAGGCCAAAAACCAGTATTCACCACTACCCTATCATTGCTTTTTCGCTAGTCTATTTATTCTCATTATCTTTCGTGAACTTACGCTTTTTTATTCGATCTAAAAAAGCAAAAACTTTTGAAGATACTGCCAATGATTGATTTAAATTCATTACAGCACTTTCATTTTTTGAGACCTTATTGGTTTATCGCTTTTATTTTGTTTATCATCATTTTGCGATTATTTTCAAGACGTGATGATACCTTAGCCATGTGGCGCAAGTTCATGTCGACTACGATGTTAAACACATTGACGGTGTCAGGAAGTAATAGCAATTGGCTATCCCCGCAAAAGCTATCACTACTACTATCGGTTCCACTTTGTTTGGTGCTTATGGGACCGACATGGCAGCAGCAACCTTCGCCTTTTAGTGAAAACAATGCCGCTTTAATTATTGCTTTAGATGTTTCTGAAACCATGGAGCAAAATGATGTTCAACCTAGTCGCTTATTAAGAGCAAAACAAAAGATATTAGCGCTCATTGATTTACGTGGAGACACAAAAACAGCATTAGTGGCCTTTGCAGGAAGTGCCCATGTTGTCATCCCTATTACCGATGATAGAGAGATGATTCGTCATTTTCTTGATGTGCTAACGCCAAACCTGATGCCCGTTCAAGGAAAATTGCCTGAAAGCATCCTTCCATTAGCCAAGACATTGTTAACACCAACCGAAGTACCTGGAACCGTATTATTAATAGGCGACGGCGCGACCAGTGAATCAACTGAGCACTTTGCCCGTTTTTTTGATAAACAAAAACATCAACTCATTGTTTGGGCCATAGGTGAACTACCAAGCAACAAGCAAACAGAGGAGCAAAGCAGTCTAATACCCTTACAGATTTCTCAGCTAAAAGAGTTAGCTAATGCTGGTAATGGTCGACTAGTAACAATGACTCACGATAACGAAGATACAGTGAATGTTAATAAATATATTGAACATAACTTAGTCATTGTCGATGATGAAAGCCGACCTTGGTATGACTCAGGTTATCCATTAGTCTTTGTTATTGCCTCTATTTTCCTTTTTTGGTTTCGACGAGGTTGGACATTACAATGGTAACGTACAAACAACTACGTATTCAGTTTAGTCAACATATTGAGCTGTTAATTAGTCAATATAAGAAGAAAAAGTTAACTATTCTCGCAATTATCACTTTGTTGATCATAACGTTTATAGCTATTGCACCCCAAAAATTTATTGATTTATGGCTTACCCGTGATCAACAAGGGCAAATATTATTTAACCAAGGACAATACCAACAAGCGAGTAAGACTTTTGTGGATACACGGTGGCGGGCTTATAGCAATTATGGCAATGAAGACTTTAAAAGCGCTGCAACATTATACAGCCAGTTTTCAAACCAAGAAGACTTATTAGCGCAAGGAAATGCATTTGCTCATGGCCGTGAATATATTAAAGCAAGAGACCTATATCAATATACGGTCCACAAGTATCCTGAGTTTAAAAGTGCCAAAACTAACCTAGCTATAGTGCAAGCGTTAATCGATGACATAAACCGTTTATCTGATAGCCAGCTAGATGAAGGTGAATCATCAGAGGACCTAGGAGATCAGCCGCAAACAGCTGATGGTGCACAACGAAAGGACGGAAAAGAGCAGGAAGTTATTCAACTGACTTCAGAGCAACTTTTGCTTGATGATAAGTTAAATGACATGTGGTTAAGGCAAGTTCAAAAAAATCCCGCACGCTTTTTATCACAAAAATTTTATATGCAACTGGATCGCCGTAATGAAACGCAGAGAAAAAAGAATGAGGAAGTAAGTGATGACTAATGTTTGTACTCGCAATTTACTGATTGTTTTATTTACCTCTTTCATATTAAACAATGCCTATGCCGAAACGATTGAGCAATTAATTAATAATGGCGAACTCAAGCTAAGCAGTAAAATAATCAAAGATGATAAACATATTGTTGGGCAACCCTTTACCATAGTTATTGAGGTAGCAACGAATCGTTGGTTTGCTAGAGGAACAAGTATTGAGGCATTTTCATTAGCCAATACCGTAATTATTCCGAATGAAACAGCCATTAATGGCAATAAACGGATCGATGGCGTTACATGGAGTACCCAAACCAGAGAGATTGTCATTTATCCAAGCAAAGCAGGACTGCTTAACTTACCTGAGATAGAAGTCAATATCTCAGTTAACCACGAACAATTTGGTGTTGTTGATGGCAGTGCGAGCATTAATAAACAAGTCATCATGATCGCGTTACCTAACGCACTTAAAAACATTGAACATTATATCGTTTCACCAAAGGTAACACTGGATATTGATGTCAGCTCTGATAACAAAACCCCTTATGAAATAGGTGATGCTGTTAGCCAAACTATCACCCTTATCGCCGAAGATACGCCTGGAATGATGCTTCCTCCGGTTGTATTTCCTCAAATTGAAGGGCTAAGTATTTACCATAGGCCAAGCCAAGTATTTGATAAGAATAATCGCGGTAGTCTTATTGGAACTCGTATAGAATCATATACTTTTATTTTCGAGCAGCCTGGTAACTACCAATTAGAGCAACAAACAATTTATTGGTGGGATACAAGTAGAAAACAACTGACAGAGCTCATCATACCTAATCGTAAATGGACGGTTTCAGGTGAACCATTAACACAAACTAACTACTCAAAAGGGCTTGTAGCCTTATTTAATAAGAGCTCACTTTACCTCGCTACTAGCCTACTCATTGCTCTCTGGGTGATTAATACCCTTTATCGTTATAGACTACCGATAAAGCAAAGCTACCAACAGCTAAGCCATCAACAAAAAAGGCATGCTGCCAAAGCTTTTATCAAGGCAATTAAAGAACAGAATTATTCCCTAGCTTCTCAAAACCTTTATAATTACTGCTTTATAATCAATCACAAACAAGGATTACATCTAGAAACGTTAACTGGCTCTATCCAAGCAAGAAAGCTAATACAGCGTTTACATACTTTAGCTTTTGATCGAGAAAACGCTAATACGTTAACACCGCTAACAGTAAGCGATGCAAAAAAATTATTACAGTTATTATGCTGCAAAAAAAGTATAAAGGCAGACAAGATAGCTCTTAAGATAAACATAAATCGCTAATGGGTAAACATAACACTCTTTTGACTTAAACCTGCGGCTATTGAGTGCATAACATCACCTTCTCTATTGCTTGAGAACCGACATATCCTCTACCCCTCAATTAACAATTAAGTCACTAATGAACTGCAGTATTCATTTTCTTCCACATAAATCTTAGCTTGGCTAATAGAGCCAAAATAATAAGTCAGTAATTTACTGCGCTTTTCTCGAATAGTGATAGGAATATCAAGTTGCTGTACAACTTCAAGCCAAGTTTTAACTAAAGTTGATGGGGGAAGTTCTTGCATAATTTCGTCCTTGAAAGTAATAACAACCAATACTGTACGTTAAATAATCACTCAGATCAAAAGTCATAATAAGTTTTGTTTTTTGCAAAGCCAACAATCCCTTTTATACTTTTAACAGGCATTCTAAAGTTTATTAGAGTCAAAATGGCATTAAACCTTCACAATCACTCAATAAAGTTAAAAGTTCTATTACCAACCATTCTTATTTTACTAGCGATATTAGTTATTTATACGTTTGTTTTTTCTAGACTTTTTATTTCAGTTAAAAGTGATGCCTTTAGTGATCACAATATTTTAACTAAGCTCACGGAGCAAATTTATAATATTCGTATTGAGGGAGATAGTATTTCAGCTGATCAGCTAACTAAGCTGAACCAATTAGCAGCTAAATATTTAGATAAAGTTATAGAAACAGATGGTAAGGAAGAGGAGGAAGAGGAGGAGTTATCCGCAGCAAAAACAATAAAAATTAATAGTAAAAATTATATTAAAGCATATTCTTTATGGCTTTCTCAACATAGCCATTTTCAACACTATGAATTACCTAAAAAGTTAACTTTACTTGAAAGGAAACTACTAGAAAGTATTAAAATAGCGAAAGAAATTGTAGAAGAAGAGGCTGAGGAAGATCTTGAAAGCTTGCTGCAATATGAAATTATTAGCTCTATTTTTATATACTTTCTTATCTTAATTTATGTCGCTTATGGCATTAAATTAGTCATTTTTCCCTTAGAGAAATTAAGAAAAGAAATCAATATATTTAATGGTTACTCTCCAACAGAAGATCCATTAAAAGTTAAAGGAGATGAAATAAAGTTATTGTATGACGCTTTCAAAAGTATGCGCACGGACATTGTAAATAATCAAAAGTTATTAGAAAGAGCACTCGAAAAAGCTGAACAAGCTAATACCGTCAAAACTGAATTTTTAGCTAATATTTCACATGAATTAAGAACGCCTATGTTAGGTATCCTCGGGTTTGCAGAACTTGGTATAACAAAAATAGACACTGCAGATAAAGCTAAGTTACTTAAGTATTATAATCGCATACATACCAGTGGTTCACGGTTATTACTATTGCTAAATAACTTACTTGATTTGGCAAAACTTGAAGCAAACCAAGTGGTCTTTGATATTCAAAAAAATGACC